>ERZ857521.256-NODE-256-length-85142-cov-15.510771_pt1 | contig 85142 bp, 69 predicted proteins | sample MGYA00519701_ERZ857521 | MGnify/ENA primary metagenome ERZ857521 (study PRJEB31778, sample SAMEA3449346) | human gut metagenome | biome: human gut; feature: human-associated habitat; material: faeces | place: United Kingdom | collected 2010/2012 ...
AACAGAGACATCAAGCCAAGAAAAACTTTTTGGAGAAATTCAAAACAGCTTCTTAGAGAAATTCAAAACTGTTTCTTGGTAGTCAGATGTTCTGGAGATGCAGTTCCAAGTGAAATCCTACTACAGCTTCAATACCCCGGCGGAAGATGTCAAGCCGGAAGTTTTCGTTGGGCGAATGGATGGCATCGCTTTCCAGCCCGAATCCCATCAAGATGGTTTTGATACCCAATATCCGTTCAAAATCACTGATAATGGGAATACTCCCTCCACGTCGTACCGCCAGCGGCTTTTTACCGAATGCCTGGGTAAATCCTTTTTCGGCAGCCTGATAAGCTGGATGCGAGATAGGGCATACATAACCCTGGCCGCCATGCATCGGAGTGACTTTGACCTGTACGTAGTCGGGGGCGATGGCATGGATGTAGTCGGTAAATAGACGTGAGATGGTTTCATGGTTCTGGTGAGGGACAAGCCGGCACGACACTTTAGCGTATGCTTTTGATGGAAGAACTGTTTTCGAACCTTCGCCGGTATAACCTCCCCAAATGCCACAGATGTCGAACGAAGGGCGGCAACTGTTCCGCTCAAGGGTGGAATAACCTTTCTCACCTTTCAGTGCACGTACACCGATGGCTGCCTTGTAGGCTTCTTCATCAAAAGGAATGCTGGCTATCATTTGACGCTCGGCTTCCGGAACAGGCTCTACATCATCATAGAAATGCGGGATGGCAATGTGTCCGTCATCATCGGTTATCTGTGAAAGAAGATTGCATAGCACATTGATGGGGTTTGCCACCGCTCCGCCGAAATGTCCCGAATGCAGGTCGCGGTTAGGACCAGTCACTTCGATTTCCCAATAAGCAAGTCCCCGAAGACCGGTTGTGAGCGAAGGAGTGTCTGCACCCAGCATACTGGTATCCGACACCAGGGTAACATCGGCACGGAGCAATTCGCGGTGTTCGTTGAGGAAAGCATTCAGGCTGGGCGAGCCAATTTCTTCTTCGCCTTCGAAGATAAATTTCACATTGTGACGAAGTAACCCTTCGCGTACGAGGTACTCGAAAGCCTTTACTTGAATCATTGCCTGTCCTTTGTCGTCATCGGCACCACGTGCCCAAATACGTCCTTCGCGTATCTCTGGTTCAAACGGTTGGCTTTGCCATAGCTCGAGTGGTTCGGCAGGCATTACGTCATAATGTGCATAAACAAGCACTGTAGGAGCCTGAGGGTCAATGCATTTTTCGGCATATACCAACGGGTTGCCTTCCGAAGGCATAATCATTGCCTTATCGGCTCCTGCTTCAAGGAGGAGCTGGCGCCAGCGTTCGGCACAGGCAAGCATGTCTTTTTTGTGTTCCGGCAGGGCACTGATGCTGGGGATGCGTATCAGGCTGAACAGTTCATCGAGGAACCGTTTTTCGTTTTCTTGAATGTATTGTTTGATTTCCATGGTTGTGCGTATTTTCATCACAGATGGCACAGCTGAAAATAACATCAAGCCTATTTGATTTCGGTGCCGTCTGTGGAGGTTTTATCATAATCGGGTAGTTTTGTTCAGTAAGTAGTAATCAAGCAGGGTCATTGCCGCCATCGCTTCTACTATGGGAACGGCACGGGGCAAGACGCAAGGGTCGTGACGCCCACGGGCTTTCAGTATGGTTTCATTTCCGTTCTTGTCTACTGTAGGTTGTTCCATCAGAACAGTGGCTACAGGTTTGAATGCAACGCGGAAATAAATATCTTCACCGTTGCTGATACCTCCCTGGATGCCCCCCGAGCGGTTGGTACGCAGGGCAATGTGTCCGTCTTGGTTGTAAAACAGGTCATTTTGCTGGCTGCCTTTCCATTCCATATTGCTGAATCCTTGTCCGTATTCGAAACCTTTGGCAGCATTGATACTTAACATTGCGCTACCAAGGGCTGCATGGAGTTTCCCAAATACAGGTTCACCCAATCCGGCAGGACATCCCTGGATAACACAGGTCACCACGCCTCCCAGTGTATCACCTTCTCCTTTCGTACGGAAAATAAGTTCTTCCATCTGTTGTGCCAACTTGGGGTCGGGACACCGTACAGGATTACTTTCAGTGAGGTTCAGGTCGTAGTGCGTATAGTCTTCATTCAGTTTCAATGTACCTACCTGTGAGGTGAATGCCGTGATGCGTATGCCTATTTCCTTAAGGGCTAGCTTAGCAAGTGCTCCCGCTACCACCCGTGCTATGGTTTCACGTGCCGAAGAACGTCCTCCACCACGGTGGTCACGCACACCGTACTTCTGGAAATAGGTAAAGTCGGCATGCGAAGGACGGAACACGTCCTTCATATTGTCGTAATCAGAAGAATGCTGGTTGGTGTTCCACACGACAAATCCGATGGGGCACCCGGTAGATACACCTTCGTAAATACCAGAAAGGAACTCTACGGCATCGGGTTCTTTACGGCCGGTGGTAATGGTTGATTGTCCCGGTCGGCGTCGGTTTAATTCTTGTTGCACAAAGTTTTCGTCAATAGCAATACCGGCGGGAAATCCGTCAATGACACCACCGATGGCTTTGCCGTGCGATTCGCCAAAGCTGGTCAGTCTGAATATGTTTCCAAAAATGTTGCTCATAAGTAGATAAGTTTATTCGTTCGTTAGAGGCTGCTTCTGTGAACTCTTGTGTCTCTTTTCTGTTCTTAGGTTTTTCATGTCAGAATTTACTTCCGGCTCCTCCACCTCCGAAATCTCCACCTCCAAAGCTTCCGCCGCCGAAGCTTCCGCCACTATGTCCACCTCCACCGAAGAACGGACCACCCAGGAAAGGCCAGCCATTTCCTCCACGATGATGGAAATCATCGTCATCACGTATACGACGCTGTTTACGCACTACGTTTCCACAATGTCTGCATACGTAAGTCACTTCGTCGGTGTGATAGCCTGCTGTCCGCGAAAGGGTCTGCACAGAGACTTGCCGGAGGGTGTGTTTATGACATTTCGGACAGCGTTTGCGCTGGCGTGCATTCAGCCATAAGAACAAAGGTACTAAGATAAAACAGCAAAAGAAAATGCTGAACAAAAGAAAGGTATCATCGTCTTCTGGAGCTTGAAGCGGTTCGCCTGTCCCGTTCAGCTGGGCGCGTATGGCATGGATGCCTGCCAGCATACCTGCATCCCAGTTGCCATCCTTGAAGTAGGGATTCATGTAACGCACCTGTATTTGCTTACATGTGGCGTCAGGCAGGTCGCCTTCGATTCCGTATCCTGTGGCAAACTGTATGCATCGTTCGCCTGTAACGAGCAGGACGACCAACCCGTTGTCTGTCTCTTTTTGTCCTATTCCGTTTTCCCGCCCCAGCCGGTAAGCAAAGTCAAAGCAGTCTCCTCCTTCTATTTGCCCTACAGCTACCACAAGGGTTTGTATTCCTGTTTCATGCTCAAGGGCATAAAGAGTAGAGTCGATGGCACTTACTACAGCAGGGCTTAAGATACCATCGGGGTTGCTCACGTAGCGGCGTGCGTCTTTCAGATGCACCAAAGGGATGTCTTCTACTTTGTAGATGCGGCTTTGCGCTTCTGCCAAGGCAAAAGACAGAAACAGGAAACCGAGCAGAAACAGTTTTTTCATACGCAGAAATTAAAACTTTACTTCGGGCGCTTTCTCACTCCCTTCTTCTGCTTCAAAATAAGGACGTTTCTCGAATCCGAACATGCTGGCAAAGATGTTCTTGGGAAACCGGCGTATGGTAGTATTGAATTTACGGGCTGTTTCGTTGAATTTACGCCGCTCTACGCTGATGCGGTTCTCTGTACCTTCTAATTGAGCCTGAAGGGTCTGGAAGTTTTCGTTCGCCTTCAGTTCGGGATAATTTTCAGTTACGGCAAGCAGACGTCCCAGCGCACTTCCTATCTCGCCTTGAGCACGTTGGTAGGCAGCCAGCTTTTCAGGGGTCAGGTCATCGATGTCAACCGACATTTGGGTAGCTTTGGCACGTGCCGATACTACGGCATCAAACGTTTCTTTTTCATGTGCGGCATATCCTTTGACGGTGCTTACAAGGTTAGGAATCAGGTCAGAGCGCCGCTGGTATTGATTTTCCACGTTGCTCCATGCCGTCCCGACTTCCTCTTCCTGTGCCACCATCGAGTTGTATGATGAAACACTGTATCCTATCAGTACGACAAGAATCACGATTACGATAATCCACGTTTTTTTCATAAGATGCATTTTTTGTTTTTTGATTCATATTTTCGGCAAACATACGAAAAATTTCAATAATTGCCAATGAATCGCTGATAATTGTCATGTACATCGTGGCTAACTATGACTATTCATCAAGGCATTGGCTTCAGCTACCAAGCCCGCAAGATGGATAACGGCTTCTTCTGATTCTCTTTTTGTCTTTCGCTTCGTATGAGACATAAAAGGCAGAGCCAGCGCGCATCCCTGCGAACCGGCTCTTGGATTACTAATTTAAGTAAAATGTGCAGGGACGCTTCCCCGCGATAGAGATTTATCTTTAGAAGCTGTTTTGAATTTCTCCAAAAAGTTTTTCTTGGCTTGATGTATCCGTTTTCGTGTGTGCTTTGGGCGATTTTTTGGTCCTTTTCGCTCCTGTTCTTCGTCAGATAGCCCGCTATCTTCCTCATCACAGAAGCGAAAATGCCTCAAAAACTCATCCCAAATCATCGCACGATAAATTCAAAACAGCTTCTTAGTTTCTTCTTTTTAGTTGACGAGGGTTTGGCTGATTACTTTAGGTTTAGCGTAAACGTATAATAATTGTTGGCATACAATGTGTAAATACGATCCGCCTCATCGGGTGCGCTTGTTCCTAAGGTGACACTCCATGTCTTATCCCCAGAAGTTACGGTCACTTTTGTCGCATGGTCTTCTCCCGAACAGATGTTGGGAGCGATGTAGTAATAAAACTCTTGTGAATCGCCTGAGGATATGCTTGTAAAACTATCGCTAAAATCCTCACTGGTATAAGCATTGTCTGGCAATGCTTCCTGATTGATACGCGGATAAACGTATGCCATTGTAGGTACATTTTCCAATGCGACGGTTCCGCTTGCCAATGCAGCACCGGTCTGATTGTTTACCACTAAATTGATACGGGTCATCATGCGGCACAGCAATGCCGAAAGCACCTGACCGTCTCCGGTAACATTGCCTTGCCAATATCCGCACATGGGCATACGGTCGCGCCGGGAAAGGTCGTTGCTTGCCTGTACATCCAGCAGCATCCGTTGGAATGCGGGAAAGTTGTTCGGCCAGGAAATCGTGGGGTCATTGGTGTTGACTACCAAACACACCGTACTGTTCCGTGCCGCTATCAGAGTGGCTTTAAAGTTTTCTACAAACAAACCCGATTCACCTTCCCGTGGATAATATTTTGTTTCCGTATCGAGCAAGATGCCGTTCTCGTTGAACTGCAACACCCAAATATCATAAATCAGGTTTTCCACTTCGGGCACATGAGGAGCCGGCGCACGGGTGCCTGTTCCTTCTGCCGGAAGCATGCCAAGCGAGAACCGGACGTTGACCTCTTTCCCTATATTGGCATTGCCTGGCATTTCCGTTTGCTCGCATCCTGTTCCTATACACACTAACAGGCACAACAGGATGTATTTCGTTAGTTTATCTTTCATATTTGTATGCTTTGTGCTTTTTCAATTTCCTTCTACTTCTATATCGGTAGTCCACGACTGGTTTTGCCAAGTGACCACACTGATTTGTCCGTCTTCTACCTTTACCGTCCAATCGAAATTATACGAACGGGCATGCAGCAGGTGCGTTTCGTTCACCAATGTCATGTATTGGGTAGGCACACCATTGACCGCCATGTTTATCAATACAGCGACTGGAGTAGACATCGTAAGCGTAGGCAATACGCCTATATCACCGGTTATGCTTCCATCTACTTCCGTTTCCAGTTCCACACCAGGCAATGTCACCCACGAACGTTTATCTCCCATGCGCATGACCAAGGTGTCGGCGATGTTTTCCGAACTCCAGTTGTATTGCAATCGCCCCTCTGCTCCGTGATTGAATGGATTCTGCAATCCGCTTATCTCAATGCCGGCTTCCAGCGGTTCCAAGGTGTAGACCCCTGCACCTTTGCGGATGGTAAAGGTGAAGCGTGCCACCTGGCTGATGATGGGGTTAAGCTTAACATATTGTACCCCCGATGTATTTACTTCGATGGGAATAGGTTGGGAATATGTTTTCTCGTACCTTCCGTCAGTAGAGTAGAGATACATGCCATTATCAATGTTCATCTTCAGGTCTGTAGAAACCGGATATGCCGGCGAAATCATCTTGAACTTGTATGTACCTCCTTCCAGATAGAGAGGAGCACCTATTTCTTTCGGATTGATTTCCAGTTTGCCTTCTGCATTTTGTGTCGTGGTGCAAGGATATAGTGTGTTGTATCCTCCTGTACCGGTGCCTACTACATAGCCTTGCAGATTAGGAGTGCCGTAAGTATTTCCGTCTTCATTCAGTTTGGCATAACTGAGCCATAAGGTGCTGCCTACGGACAATAATTCTTCCTGAGCCTGTTGAGGCAAATCATGCCAGCCGTTTGGTCCAAGGTTATCTACCGCTCTCGATTGTGCATCAGAAATGCTAATGCCATAAGTACCGGGCAATTGGAACTCTACCTGCACCTTGCCATCGGGTACAGATACGGGAGCATCTTCATTGGTGTTGCAAGCTACCAGCATTCCCGCCAAGATTCCTATGATGATTATTCTCTTCATACGTATTCTTTTTTATTTTGCGGTTACATCACGTACACAACGGATTTGGTCACCAAGGGCTTTGCGGCTTCCATTGAATAAACCAAAGCTTTGGTCACTTCGTAAATAGCATACCCAATTATAACCAACCCTAACCCAATCCGAACTTCTTAAAACAGTGGAAACTCCATCACCATCAAGTTTATTTCCTCCTGTTGTATGAATAAATCCACATGCCGGTATTTGCATAATGGCACTTGGAGAATTCCAATCAAACAGGCCGTTTTTCATTGATTCAACAAAAGCAGCTTCGGTTGTAAGTCCGTCGAATTTCATTGTAGCATCACCTGGAAAATAAGCGAATTCATAATAACTCTTACCGGGTGTATTGGACTCTTTCAATAAAATCCGTATCCGATAACAATCGGGTCTTCCTTTGCGTTTAATGATATAAATCGCTCTTTCTCCATTAATGGTACCATGTACTTCATCTTCTTGATATCCTAATGTATTTGCTGGATAATTGAAATAGTATTGATAGCCATTATACCAAGTACCTATTGGAAATTTTCTTTCCGGAAGGAATGATGCAAAATCTGCTCGTGTTGGCAAACGCCAGCCTTTAGGACAAGGGTGATTGTTATTGTCACTTGTCCAATATTTATCAATAAATGAGTGTTCACCGTTATTGTTTTCATTGTATAACCATATTCCATTATTTGCAGGATCCCATATAAATAGGTACAATCCTTTATCTCCCGGATTAATGGCTATATTCGGATATCTGACAGGTATATTACCTATATTGCCTCCTGCGGCTACACCTCCGTACACTTTTTCCCCATTTTGATTATAAGTATAAAGGAACGGATATACAGGTATTTGATTAGCTGCTGCATCATACTTTTCCTTATCTAATATATAAGGTATATTCCTCGCATACTGGTAATAATACCCCCGGCACGCCTCCCAGTCGTTCTCGCAATCGGCACTCGTTGCCCCCAAGTTGCGGTCCATCCACATCAGGTTGGCAAAGGTAACGGGTTGTCCCAAGTAGTTGTCATCTCTGTTCTCGTCAATCCAGTCATACACCTGTGGAGCAATGGCAATGGTGCGCACTTCGTCTTTCAGTACGGTAATCAGCAGGGTATATTCATGATTCATTTCAAATTGGAAGTTACCGTCTTCCTCTCCTTCCTCATCTATCTCCATAAGGCGATAATCCACCGTCTTTTCGCCTTCGCTATCGCCTATTCCGGTCAACGTAACCGATATGGTTACCTGCTCGTTTGCCTCATTCGGAAAGACAAGCATTTCGCCCGGAACCTCTTGTGAGGCAGTCTCTACCTTCATGCCCGTTGTGTTGTCATAATACGTCCTTACGGACAAATCCACTTCCTCCTCAACATACGTCCACGTGCCATTTACGATGTCCAACGTACCTGCCCCGTGCGTGCCCTGTACTTGTATTTTTGTCAATGTAGCATTCTCCAAATTCTTTTCATCATCCTCCGTTTCATCTTGCTTCACAATCCTAAATTTCAGTTTGCTCATGGCATGTTTGAAATCCATTTCCAGCCGATAGCCATTACTTACCGTTTGGTCTATCAAGTTATTGGAAAACATCAAGTCGGACAGCGCATCACCCCTTACAGTTTCTGTAATGGTCGTGCCTCCAACAGATGAAAACTCTGGAACTACAGATGTGCTGCCATACGTTGCACCGTAAAAAGATATGGGCGAACTGCCGTATGAAATCACGCTTCCATAATTGATGGTATGATTGGACTGTTCAATTCCCTCCTGCCCTTTTAACTCAATACCACCTTCTTTATTCACGGCATATAGCCGGTATTTTGTTCCAACTTCAAACTGGTCCACTTCATCGCCGGCACGGGTAATGATGTGGCTTTTCCGGGCGGAGAGTACAGCTTCCTGCATATTTGGCGAAGCAACGGAAACCGTTTCCTCGTCTGTACAGGCTGTGATGCTTAATAAGGCAAATATGCCTGCTCCGTATTTCAATTGTTTCAGTATCATGTATCGTTCCTCCTTCTTTCAATCAGTTAAAGGATAAATGGGAATTATCAGATAACCACCTTCTTCCCACGGGCATTTGTTTCCTATCAGTTCGATGCCTTCTTCGCTGAAGACGAGGGTGAAGGTGTATGACTCGTTGGCATAGAGCGTATTCTCATTTTTGCCCTTATCCCAATCATCACCCGCATCCCGCACTATCTTAAACTCAAATGTTGGTTCTACGGTAAAATCCTTCCACTCGGTTGCTTCCGCCGATTCTCCCCTTGCCACTGTAACTTCGACCGACAAATCAGTCTGTCCGGGCACGATATATGCCCAGCCCACTTCCAAGGGATTTTCAGCAGCCAGCATTAAATCACTCGGCTGGGTCAGCGTGTAGCCGCTATCCTCCTCGCCATGGTCAGCTTGCGGCACATAAAGACTCTGCTTCCGGTCCCATTCCACGTGGGTTGCCACTACGGTAGGGGAGAGCTTAATGCGTACATTCTTCAGATATTCTTCCGCATTTTCTGCCAGCTTTGCATAGAAATACACCCGCGACTGCGCATGCATAAATTGCAAAGTCTCTCCGTCCTCTCTATCAAAAGGCAGGGCAGCCGAAGCCACTACCGGTGTGATGGAAGTCAGCACATCTGTCTTACATAAACCGTCTTTTGGTATAGTCAGGCGTTCGTAATTGCCTGTATCGTCTGTTCTCTTTTCCGGTTCTAACGTAGCAGGCGCATATCCTGTAGCCATGACACGGCGATTACCGTCGGGATACAGTTCGTCGGTATTGTAAGGTTCATTGGGACGTTTATAGGTATCAATGTGCTCTTGGGGATATTTAACATGGAGCGGATTCGGATTTGCTACATTTCCCAACACATCGCCAAAGTCCCAAAAGAGAAAGACCGCATCGTTGGCTGTACTTCCGGCATCGGTCTCTTCTCCGTCTGCGCGTGCCACATCTGTATAGATACGCATTTCCGCACTGCCGGATGTTTCGCTGCCCGGCACACCGTCTTGCGAGCATGCCGCAAAGAGCCACATGCCAAACACCCCTGTTCCTATGTAAAAACTGTTCTTTCTCATGGTTGTGCCGTTTCTGATTGTTGTGGTACTTTTATCTCTACCTCCGAGCTGCCTTTGTCCACCCAATCCACCAGTTCGGAATGGATGCGCATGGTCTCATTACCCGGAAAAGGCGAGCCAGGAGCGATGATTTTCTCGACCTTTAATATATAATAATGGTTTCGCTTGATACCCCAACGGGTTTGAGTGTCTTTGCTTATTGCTCCATTTTGGGCATTCTCATCTATATAAGTGTAATAATAGCCCCAGCCTCCATCGTAACGGCTGAATTCGGTTTTGGGAGATTCTTTTAATTTCTTTTTCATACCTGCCAATGAATAATAGTTGCCTTGGCTATCCCGCCAAAACGTACCTGCCGGGTAAGTGACTGGTTCTAACGGATTATCTACATCCTCCACTTTATCCAATATCCCTTGTGCTTCCTCTTCCGTTTGGGTTGTTATCGGTTCTTCGCCTCCGTCCCATATCACTTTGGGTGTATATTTCGCTCCCACCATTACCCGGGTGGTTACATAGCGGATGGCAGATTGGAAATCGGCGTCCTTATCGAATTTCATGTTGTTATAAACCGTGTTCTCGGTGCAATACAATCCTTCGGTATAGTGATTTTCATTTCCCATATTTGTAGTTTCATCTACTACCATTTTAGCAGCGTCATATCGGGTAGCACTTCTAACGATACACCGTTCCCCTCCTTTATATGTTGGCACGCTTGTATTAAGCATTTCTACCATATCTTGTGTATCGTAAAAAAGATAATTCCGCTGATATTCGTCCAAATTCGTAATACCATATCCTCCTTCTTCTTCTCTTAATGAAATCATTTCACTCATCGCATGATTAGGGTCTATCAGATAGTTCTTGTCATCGGGGTCTATCCGATAATCCAAATAAGTTTTTCGATTAAGGACATTCAACATATAGTTGACATCTGCCATTTTTATCCAGCCGGTATTATCGGTTGTATTTCCAGCGTTATCTTTAGCGTCTATCACTTCTACGTATGTGTCTCCATCTTCCGAAGAAGGTACGCAAGTCAACAATACTTTTGCTACGGTACGTACCAAGTCAGCAGAAGTGTCAATCGTTATTTTTTCATCTGTATCCTCATTTCCGTCACCCGTTGGAATGACAATATCTCTGTCGCCACTATTTGATTTTACAATGCCTGCCATCAAGATGTTGCTTCCTTCTCCGTCTCCGTTTTCGTTATGGTTTATTTCCATCAACTTACCCACGATATTATGTCCGCTTTGTCCTTCACCGGCATCGAAAATCCGGTCTTTAGCCCAAAAGGCATTTATATGTTTTTGTTCCGCATTGGCAAGTATATAAAAATGTTTGGTGCCGGTTATGCCTGATAAAGTAAATTGTACATCGTATATTCCGTTTGTAGGTTCACTCGGCTCAATAGTCTGCCAAGTTTCGAACAATTCTTCCCCATTATACACTCCCATCATGATAAGGGTAAGCGTATGTATCTGACATTCTTTTTTAGTAAATCCCAGTTCATATCCCGTATCGAATGGAGCACGGGATGTGGGCGATTGAACGCCAGGCTGCTGCACGGTCAGGCTAATGACGAGATTTCTTCTCGTCCCTTCTGTCTCCGAAGAAGGGACAGGATATGAATCGTCATGGCAACTGCATAACATCACAATTACCCCCATCAGCAGTAAACCGAAACCTTTTATGTCAGCACCTAATTTCTTCATTTTTCATTCTTAATTTTCAAAGTTCCGTTTCGCTCAGCACCACGCGCCAGGAGTTGATGAGGATGCTGGAGCTTATCCAGTGGTTGTTCTCATCGAGGAAGAACGTCAGGTTGTACTCATCCTGGCGGTCAAGGTACTCTTGGTCGCTTAAGTCTTGGTTGTAGTAGCCTTTTATCAGCAGAGCGTAGTCTATCAGGGGGATGGACAGCACGGTTTCGCCTTTGTCGTTGTGCACCGTAAGGATGGTGCGTGTGTCTTTATCCTTCACCAGTCTTCCTACGGTCAGTTCCGCCAGTGCGGTGGATATGGCGGTGGTGGCACGGCTGCCGTCAGAGTTCATGTCGGCTGTGCCCGAAGCGGTGTAATAAGGCTGATAGTGGAGCAACTCGTCATCGAGCAGGGAGTTGTCGTGAGCCATCAGGCCGTTTTCGTCCGTAATCTGAAAGCTGAATCGGTTGACATCTATCGGCTCGCCGGAAAGATGCTGCAAGACGATGCGTACTGTCTTGGTATCTTTGGTGAGGGGTATGTCGATGTCGTGTGTGCCCGGCTCGTCGGGCAGGGTGCAATGGGGAACGAAAGCATGGAAAACCGGAGCAATTTCTTCTACGGTAGCTTGACGGTTTTCGTCGTATTCCCGGTTGATGGTGCAGGTCAGTTCTTCTACTGTCGATACGCCGGGAGTAAGGGTTGGCACGTTGTGCGACTGCAGTTCGTTTTCCACTCCGCACCAAGCGACGAATTGATAGGTTCCGGCAGGCAATTCGAACGGCAGGGCGTAACCTTCTTGCTGTAAGGCTTCGCCGCTGTCGGTGAATTGCTGTACAAACTTACCGCTTTCATCGAAGGCGTAAAGCGTAACCGACTCCACTTCGTGTGCAAAAGCGTCGGAGTAGTGCAGGTGCATGTCGTAGCGGAAGCGTGCGCGGTAGTTTACCGAGCAGTCGCCTTCGTAGTCCATGATGCTGCACGATGCGGGCATTAGTCCGGCCAGTACGCCTATTGCCACTCGTTTCAATATTCCGGTAAGGGTTTGCATGGTTTGTTTGGGTTTAAAAGTCCCCACCAACCTTTTCTCCATGAGCAGGATTGAGGTTGATGGGATTGTTTGCTTGTTAATTTGTTTTGTCGTTTTATATTTAGGTACAAATTCGATGGACAGGTATTATTCCAATGTCACATCGCTGGATACAACTCTCCATGATAAGACATTGATACGTGCCGCTATATACATTTCTTCATTTGAAGGATGGGTTGTGTCTATGTCTTTGTCCGGGTCAAAGATTGGGGTACCATAACCCTTAATGTCGGTAATCGTTACATCATAGATGTGGTTGCGTACAACACCATATTCACCAGTCGAACCTGTTGTAGTCCCTAAATGTTTAATCGGAGTATAATAATAAACATAACCTTCCGTAGCTATTCGGGCAGGATTCTTGGCCAGTTCTTCATTGATTGTTGCTTCAGCATCTGCTAATTCGATGTATTTTTCGTTACTTCCAGTATAATCCGGATTCTCTATGTAAATGGTGACACCATCCAAGGCATCATCGTCTAATTGGGCAATCGCCTCATAATCTTCACCTCCTGTTTCAGGTGTTGTTGCCTCAAAGTGAATGTTGTCCGGCGTAATGAAACTTTCATACTTGTATTCTGTTCCTCCTTCAGGCAATGATGGTCCCCCGGTTCTCGTATAATATACATTATTGTATTTATTTGCAATCAATGTCAGAATGTCTTCTTCCGAGTCATGTTCTTCACCGAAGTATTTGTAAATGGGATTAGGGTTACCCTCTTCGTCTACCAATTGTGCTGCGACAACTACTTCCGTGTGCTCATCTGCCAACGTGTTTTCTTGGCAATATCTTGGAACTGAAATGTTCGTTGCACCCTCGGGTGTAGCTGGCTTTTGGTCATTAATTATTTCGTCTTGTGATTTTTTTTCCAACGTAACCGTGGTGGGGGTTATTGCCCAATAAGAACGATGGAAAGGTTCATCATTCCAAGTAAACCCGAGTGTCATATCGTCCCAAGCCGGGTTAATATCTTTTAAAAGGTTGGACTTGTCTGCTGTCCTCGTGACTGCCCAGCCTAAGATTTTAGCATAAACGGCAGGTTCTCCATCTTCTGATACTTTATATTGATTTTCTTTGTCGGCATTGCTAAATGTCACTCTTACTTTAGCAAGTACACGTTCCACATAGATATCTACAGGATTTGCTTCTGCGTCAGGTTGACTTTGTGCTACTTTACCGACAATGTCTGTCGCAACAACTTCAGTTCCTTCACTTGCATAGACAGAATTGGACATAACAAAACTGGTTGTTGAACTGTAATCGGCAATGGCTGTTTGTAAATCTGAAAGAGATTTGCTTCCCGTTAAAGTCGCAGGAGGGTTCAATACGGCAACTATTGATGTAGGCAATTCAGTCGTTGTTCCTTTAAAAACAAGTACTCCTTTTTTGATTGATTCTACATTAGGTTCATCTTTGCCTTGACCTTCTAAAGTAGTAATATCAACGTAATTGGTTGCTGCCACAGCGCCTGGAGCTTCATTAGTTGTGACAGTGTAAGGATTCCCAGATGCGTTGAATAAATAAAAGCGTGCTTTGGTAATGGTATTTTCAAGACCTTCGCCGTTTTCATATTTTCCTCCTTCCACACGGCTTCCCGTAGGATTGGCATTTACAATATTTACCGCAACATACGAGAGCTGTCCTTCTTCCTGGCCGCTATTTATTGCGGAATTTTCTTCATTCGAACACGCTGCAAACAGGGTGCAAGCCAGTGTTCCTACTAAAAATCCACTTAGTTTCATACTCGTTTTTATTATTGGTTAATCTTCTTCTTCACGTAACAGTTGCAGTTCCTCCAGTGCCGTGTCGGCTTCGGTGATGCCTGCTGCTTGTGCTTGTTTCAGCAAGGTTTCGGCTTCGGCATAATTCTTTTCCAGCAGCGCGCAGATGCCACGGGCGTAGACTGCCTGCGGCGTATCGCCTGCTTTGGCGAGGTAACGGCGTGCGGCAGGGAGGTCTTTGCGATGCAATGCCGTGTTGGCTGCATTGAGGTTTGCCACCGGGTCATCGGGATACAGACGGACGGCTATGTCGAATACTTCATCAAACTCCTTGCTGCCCGGCTCGCACTCTTGCGCTACAAGGAACAGTTCTTGCAGGCTGAGCTTCTGGGGCTGGGTGCGCATGATGCGGCGTATCTCTTCGGTGTCGGTGAACGAACGTATGGTATACTCGATGCGGTAATCGCTATGACGCAGGGCTGGGTAACAATCGCGCAACAAGATGCGATAGTCAGCAGGATAAGCCGACTTGATGCGGCGTTCTTTCCGGTCGGGTTCCTCATCGCTGTCGATGATGGCTAAGATTTCCTGCCTGTGTTCCAACGCCGACCCGTCTACATAGCGGCGCAAGCCTTCCCAGTCTTCCGGTTCGGAAGAAGTGCGGATAAACCCTGCGCCGAAATGGTACAATCCCGAAACATATTCTTGCAATGCTTCGGTACGTCCGGCTGCCAAGCGGGCGTTTCCGGCATACGAGCCTTCGGGCGAGGCGTATCCCTTGATGGCAAGCGAAGTAACGGTGATGTCCTTGTCGGCTTGCACCGAGTCGATGGTCGCTGTTATCTTGTCCAGTTCACGCTGGTTGTTGCGGTATTCGGGACGGATTTCCGTGCGGCTCACCGGGAAATCGATGTATGCCGTACCTGCCAAGGCACGTGTCTTGGTGCGCTCCACTTCGGGCTGCACATAGACCATAAGCGGGATAAATTCGGGACGTTTGCCACGGTATTCGCCTATCGCCTGACTTTGTTCGGCAAGCACTTTGCCGCAGCACCCGTAGTCCTGCCTGAGCAAGGTCAGGCTGGCTCCGTCCATCCATTCCTCGTAAGGGAGGATGACTTGGTATGCCAGCGTGTCGGGCTTGTCTTTTTCCTTGAAAGAGAGTTCGTCCGCTCCGCCCAGCATACACCCTTTGCCCTGACGGGCATAGTGGAAATAGCGGTTACGGCTATAAATACCTATGGGGCGTAATGCCTTGTTGGTGTCGCCGTTTTCCAAGAGTGGGGTGATGAGCACGGCACGGTCGCCTTCCGCTTCCACTTCGCTTAGGCGGAGGGTCATGCCTACCGTGAGGTAACTGCCATCGCGTTTCAGCGACACACGGTCTGCCTTTACGCTGTCCTGCATCGGGGCTTGCGCCTGTATCTGGAGAGCCAGAAGCAGTGCCGCAAAGGCTAACATCTTATAGGATTTCAGGAAACTGTTCATAGCAATTCAGGTTTTAGAATACGTAAATCAAGTTGACGGCTGCCTTTGTGGGTCCTACATAATGGTGGGTTTTGCCCGTCTCTTGCCGTTCGCCGCAACCTATACATTCGTAGCGGTCGAATTTGGTAAAGGCATATCCGATGCCTATCTCCAACTCCAGATTCCAATGCATGCCGAGGATAAAGGAATAGCCATAGCCTACACCTGCGCCTGCAAACCAGCCTTGATACCGGTTATCCTCCAGCTTGGAAAGGTCGGAACCCAAGAGGTTGAATCCTCCCTTGATGCCGCCCATATTGTATTTGCCTCCATGCAGGTGGAATCCCAGAAAGTGTCCGGCGAATCGGTCGCAGAACCAATAGCGTGCTTCGGGCTGGAGAAACCAGTTTTTCCACCGCTTCCCTTCGGAGAAAGTCCAGTTATTATAGTTTGCCGTTACATCGACAGTCCATTTCGGCGCGACACCAAATTCCACACCGCCATTGATGTTGAGTGCAGCATCGTATAATAGATTGCTCTTCACAGCCACATCTTGCGCCGAAACCGAGAGTCCTATGCACGACAAAAGGACGAATAACAAACGCTTCATAGCATATCTCTTTTTATTTATACTCTATCAAAACGGGAACTCAGCCGGACTATATTATATTAAGGTATATAGGCGGCTGTCTGTAAATCTGTATATATCTTTTATCGCGAGCAAAGATATACATATTATTTTATAACAGCAATAGGCTAATATATTTTTTTTCAAAAAAATAAAAGAATGAATGAAAAGGCTGATTATCCGCGAGCAGGCAAGTGGTTTTCTGCAAGTAGTTACCTAAGTTTTATATTCCGGCTGGCGGAATGTATATTCCACGGGCTGGAATATACGTTCCACGGCGTGGAATGTACGTTCCAGCCCATGGAATATAAAACTTTTGTAACTGCCGCAGGGAAACAAATGCCATATGCGGCGTAAATATGTTTATCCGCTGCGTGTTTTATTAGGAATTAAATGTTATCTTTGTCTGCAGGAAACAAAATGTGAAAATGATTATTGAATATCCGCAAACATCCGCAAACATCCCATGTAGGGGCGTATCGCATACGCCCGAATGCGCCAACTAATCCACGTGGATGTTTTTAGGGCGTATGCGATATGCCCCTACATGGGATGTTGCAGAATTCAATAAAACCGAAGCCTTTATTCCACATCTGTTATCCGGTCGGTATCCAAGTCAATGTAAAAATGGATGCTCGGCTCTCCGTGCAGGAAGCATTCGAATATATCGGCTATCTCACACAGACGGGTTGTCAACTCATCGCCGGCACCTGACCTGCGCACAGCCTTGAACAACTCATCGTACTCCTTCAGGCGCTTATCCGAAATCTGACGTAAGGCTAGCTTATCGGCATAACGCAAACGGTACAAATCGACAATCACATCATGTCCCGTCCAGTCGGTTCCCCATCCAGTCTGTGCTTCCTTGCCTGTCACATACGTCCAAAGCTGCGCTCCATTCATAGTTACCATTTTCTGACGCACTATCTCCGGGAGGTCTTGCGGTATGAAACGCACACGCACCAAGTCGCGGAACTGCCAGTCACAAAACTCCGCATAGCTTTCTGATGCCAGTGCTTCCCTACTCCATACCGGAGACTTACCTGCCTGCCTGTCATAAGCATATTCCTTCTCATACAAACCAAACAGACTGTCGAAACCTGGGACACTATCCAGCAATACCGTTTCCACTTCGAAATGTTCCGCATCTTCAGCTGTAAGAATCTTATAAGCCGGGACACACGTAGCAATGGAAGGTACCTGAATGTTGTACAAACATTTGCCATTCTTTCCGCGCATCACTCCCGTATCATTTACATGCATGTGTCCTGCCACGTGCAGCCTGATGCCAGCTTCCAGAAAGGCTTCTGTCACTTCTTCGTCCGGCACCCGATGCAAATCGAATTTCCTGCTTCCCCAAGCCTTGCGTACTAATCCGGAAGCTCCATCGTTGAAATCCACTAACGGATAATGCGAATAAGTCACCAAAATTTTATTTCTTCGCTTCGCCTCGGCTACCACTTTCCGTACCCACGGAAGCAAAAAAGCCTTATGTTTCAATACATTATTATAGCCCACACTGGAGCCTTGGTAAGTCTGTACGCCGTTTTTCACCGCACCGGGCAGATAGACTCCTCCGTCAATGGCAAGCAACCACAATCCCTGTACAGGCTCGACCAAATAACTGGCATCCGTAGCCTGCAAGGAATCGCACAATGTATATTGCCGTTGGTCTAAAGCCCCTTCGCGCAAGGCTTCCTGATAATTATAATCTTCGTACCGGTAGGAAGTAAAAGGGGTTTCCCAATACACATATCCGGGTTGGGGATAAAATCCAAATGCTGCATAGCAGTGCATCTCGTCGGCATATCCCGCACATCGGTTTTCCTGTGTAGTACGGCTTCCGTCGGCACGGAGAAAACCTTGCTCCTCATTTTGCATACCGAACGGACGGACTGGGTCATGATTTCCCGTCGTCACAAAAAACTGTATGCCGTACCGCCTATGATAAGTATCGAGTATCTCCCTGATTTTTTCCTGATTGACAAATTGACCGTTATCAGTCAAGTCCCCGGGAAGCACTGCCAGCGTAATGCCCCTCCTTGCCACATCATCAAGTGCTGCTATCAAGGCGTAATAGTTTTCATTAAACAAGCGGGTGGACTGCACCTGCATTTCCATCGAACGCACCAGTTCGGGATGGTCTGCGATGTTTTGGATATGCGCATCGGATATAAAAGCTACCCGCTGTTGGCCGACGGCAGTCAGACTCCCTCCACTTAAAAAGAGCAAAGCCCATAAATAATTACGAATCTTCATAAGTAGATGTTGATAATAAGCGCGACAAAGATACAAATTCTCTTCTTCTGTTTATCACTATCACACAAATTATATTACCTTTGCCTGCTACTAACCAATACTTTTCTTTTATGAAATACATTGAAGTTACAATGAAGGCACAACCGTGCAACGAAACCATTACAGATGTGCTGGCGGCATTGACAGCGGATATCGGATTCGAAAGCTTCGTACCCTGCGAAGAAGGAATGCAGGCCTACATCCCCAAAGCGCTGTTCGATGAAGAAGCATTAAAAAATGTGCTGACTGATTTCCCGATTCCCAACGTGTGTCTCTCCTATACCCTTACCGAACCGGAAGATAAAGACTGGAACGAAGAATGGGAAAAGAATTTCTTCCAACCCATCGTGATAGACAACCGTTGCGTGATACACAGCACCTTTCATACGGATTACCCAAAAGCCGAATACGACATTGTCATCAATCCGCAAATGGCTTTTGGAACAGGACACCACGAAACCACCAGTTCCATTCTTGCCGAACTGCTGGATGCCGACCTGAAAAACAAATCGGTACTTGATATGGGATGCGGCACATCCATTCTTGCTATCCTTGCCAGTATGCGCGGAGCCAATCCGGTAACTGCCATCGACATAGATGACTGGTGCGTAAACAATTCGCGCGACAACATTGCCTTGAACCACATAAACAACATCCATGTAGAACTAGGTGACGCTTCACTGCTGAAAGGACGCAAACCTTTTGATGTCATCATAGCCAACATCAACCGTAACATCCTGCTTGCCGACATGCCTGCATATACAGCATGTATGCATCCGGGGTCGGAACTCTATATGAGCGGATTTTATATAGAAGATATTCCTGCCATCCAAGAAAAAGCCGAAAGTCTGGGTATGGAATTTGTACATTACCGAGAAAAAAACCGCTGGGTAGCCGTAAAGTTCATCAAGCGAATCTAAGAAACTGGTCGTGTAAACCGTCATCCGGGGAAACACGACCTGGTATCTTCAAGTAGCCAATTATAAGTAGGAACTGTCTTGAACTCCTAAAGTCTGAAAAATACAGAATCGGGAAGAATAGTCATCTGCTTCAACTCGTCCAAAGTTCCGTTAAACACATTCAGGTCTACCTGCTCCTTGATGCCAGGCAAACTTCCGCCATCGGTATGTTGCCAAAATTTCCATTTACCTTCATAACGTACCGAATCTACATAATAATGAGCTATCCAATAGGGATAAGTATTGAATATCGAATCGTTCAGGTAACGCTCCTTGAACTTGTAAGAAGCATACAGAATGGGCTTTACATGGTAGTGTCGCTCTATTATCCCTAACCATGTCTTTACCCCTTTCCTGAGTGCATTTTCATCATCGCCCACCTTTTCGATATCAAGTACCGGAGGCAAATCGCCCGGTTCCAGTTTGACCGAACGGATAAAAAAAGCAGCCTGACGCGCTGCGTCTGTTTTCGGATTAAAGAAATGATAGGCTCCCCGAATAAAGCCATACTGACGTGCACAATTGAAATTACGAATAAATGTGGTGTCGCTGAAATCGCCCCCTTCTGATGCCTTCATAAAGACAAAACGTACAGGAAAAGGCGCATATTGTGTTTTTCGGAGTTCCTCCCAATTGATATCCCCCTGATGATGCGACACATCAAAACCATGCACCGTATATCCAGCCGGAAGACAGACACCATAGGCTTTTGTTCCGTAACAAGGCTTCCACCGGTATGCATACGGGCGGATAAACAGGTAATAAAAACCGATTACAACCAAAGCTGCCATCCCTCCCATCACCACATAATTCAACCATACCGGCAAACTCAAGCGAATTTTCTTCTTCGGCCGGTTCTTCTTGCCGGATGGTCTCCTCTTCTTACCCGTTCCAACCGGATTCCGTGAAGGAGCCTTTGTCTTTGTCCGCACAGTCCGACTGGAAGAGCCTGTGTGTGTAACAGATGGTTCTTTTACCATAAAAATAAATGCCTATCTTTTCACAAAAGGAATGTATCCAAACAGACAAAGAAAACGAGCCGGACAGCCTGCAAAAACATCTTTTCACAGCACTACCGACCCGTTCGCTTATCTACATTGGCATATCTCTAACTCGTCTTATTCTTATTTCTGGTGTTCCAGCTGCAAAGTCTTGGTCGGCTGGTCACATACTTCTGTAGGACCGAAATACTGAATCGGACCCGGATATACGTATGCCGTTTCTTTTGCCCACGTATCGCGTACAGCAGCAAATGCCTTAAACGGAGCTCCGTCTAACTTAACCAATGCTTTCTGGATAACAGGTTTCATTTCCCCGTGACGACGTTCCATGTTCATCATCATTGTGATAGGCACACCACCTGCAATCCATTCTTCTGCAGGAGCAGTCAGATTGCGTACGGAAGACATGTATCCGGTCTTTCCGTTTGCAATCAATACGGCTGCTGTATAACCCAACGAATAGCAATAGTCTGCATCAAAGTTGGAAGGAGCCGCGCAACGTCCTTCATAGCCGAAGAAATGATGCTGTGCAGAGAACTTGCCAGCAAACTTGCCTTCTGCTTTCCATGCAGCCAACTTCTTGCCCACCATTTCCGATAACAGTTTTTCCGTCTCAATCAAAGAAACCTGTACGTTTCCATGCGGGTCACGGTCAAGCGTCAACTGGCGTGCAACACCTTCGGGCAATGAAGCATAAACAGCAGCATTGTCTGCCGACAGTTTGCTGATGATATATTCACGTTGTTTATTGGGCTCGACAGCAGCATACTCGTCAGCATGTACAGCCAGGAAGTCGTTCAATTCTGCTATCAACTTCTTCATTGCAGGGATAAACTCGATCAAACCTTCCGGAACCAGCACCGTACCGAAATTGTTTCCCTCGGCAGCGCGGGCAACTACTGCATTGGCGATATAAGTCACGATATCATCCAAAGACATATTCTTGGCTTCCACCTCTTCCGATATCAAGCAGATGTTCGGCTGAGTCTGCAAAGCGCATTCCAATGCGATGTGAGAAGCAGAACGTCCCATCAACTTAATGAAATGCCAGTACTTGCGTGCCGAATTACAGTCGCGTTCGATGTTACCGATTACTTCCGAATAAGTCTTGCAGGCAGTATCAAAACCAAATGAAGTCTCTATCATATCGTTCTTCAAGTCACCGTCGATGGTCTTCGGGCAACCAATTACCTGAATGCCATAATTCTTGGCAGCATAATATTCGGCCAACACACATGCATTCGTATTCGAATCGTCACCACCGATAATAACCAGTGCCTTAATGCCCAATTCTTTCAAGATTTCGTATCCTTTTTCGAACTGATCTTCCTTTTCCAGTTTTGTACGTCCTGAACCGATGATATCAAAACCACCTGTATTACGGTATTCATCGATGACATCAGCAGTCAGTTCTTTATAATTATGGTCTACCAAACCGCCAGGACCCAAGATAAATCCGTACAGTCTGTTGGCCGGATTCATCTTTTTGATACCGTCGAACAGACCGGAAATCACATTGTGTCCGCCCGGAGCCTGTCCACCCGAAAGGATGACACCTACATTTACCGGAGCAAATTCTTTCTGTTCGCCTTCTACGAACTTCAACAAAGGCATACCATAGGTATTGGGGAACAATTTCTTGATTTCCTCCTGATCGGCTACAGACTGGGTAGCTTCTCCTTCTACTACCTTTACAGCACCTTTCAATGCTTTAGGCAATTTCGGCTGATAAGCAGCTCTTGCAATTTGTAATGCACTTTTCGTCATAATTGTTTATATTTTAAAAAGGTGTATATAAGTTATTCACTTTTTCTGCTTCGCAAATTTCGTTTTTTTTTTTGTAACGACAAAAATGTCTGTAATAAAAAATCACCCGACAAGAGTTTTGAAAGATTTTTTCGCAAAGAAAGCGGTAAATTCAAACAAAAACATTATCTTTACCCCACAATCAATACTCAATTTATCTAAAAAGGAATATCATTATGGCTAAAAGAAGAGACTTAAAGAAATTCGTGAAGTACACATCCGATCACGTAACAAGCCTTATCTTATGGGAAATGGCTGTGGCATCCGATGAAAAGCGTCCGGCATACGACCAGCTTTTAAATGAAATCGTCTGCCTGCACCACGATATCGTGGGACGTATCAGCCACACCGAACCGGGAAGTGTCAAACCATTCTACAAAAAGCTGAAAGAAGACTTTAAGGAGGGAATCAACTCCATTATCGGCAAGATTGACGAATTAGCAGACGGAAAAACGGAATGAAACAAGCACTCTGCCGCTTCATCTATTATAAGGTATTAAGGTGGAAGTCGCGTGTATCTGTCCCCGACTTCGACAAGTGCATCTATTGTGCCGCTCCACATACCACCAATTGGGATTTGCTCATCGGAAAGCTGTTCATTTCAGCCATCGGACGCGATTCCGGATTTATGATGAAGAAAGAATGGTTTTTTTTCCCGTTGGGAATCTTATTCCGATGGATGGGCGGTATACCCGTCCATCGGGATAAACATACCTCGCTGGTTGAACAGATGATTCAAAAAATAAAACAAAGCACGAAATTCCATCTGGCCATTACCCCCGAAGGGACACGCTCGGCAAATCCCAACTGGAAAAAAGGCTTTTACTACATCGCAGCAGGAGCAGACATTCCAATTATCCTGGTAGGTATCGACTACCAGCGGAAATGTATCTTTGCCGAACGTTATCTCTATGCCAGTGGAGATATAGAAACCGACATGCGCGAAATCAAACTTTATTTCAGACATTTCAAGGGCAGACATCCCGAAAAATTCGAGTTAGGAGAACTGGGATGACAGGGATGTAAACACATATATTTCCTATGAAACAACTATACCTCACTCTCTTCTTTTTCCTTTCCTTCTTCCATGCACCGGCACAAAGCCTGGAGAAAAACGTGGAGAAACGGCTTGAAGACTTCTTTGCAAACTACCAGACCCACTACGCCGACATCGGAACATGCCGGCTGGACCATTTCATTATCGACCATCAAAAGAAAACTCTTGCTATCTACGCCAATGATGTATTCGGTTATCAACCTTTCACCGAAGAAAACACAACGGCTATCTATCGCCAACTGAAACAACTTCTGCCCGGACCAGCAAACTATTACACACTGACCCTATATACCGACGGGCAACCTATCGAAAACCTTATACCGAACGCTTTCCGCAATAAACAAAAAGACAAAACACGGCTATACGGAAAAACAGCATACCGAGGCGAACCGTGGGTGAGCAACCTCTCGAAAGCCTACCGACCCAGCCAAGGTCTGGAAGGCAAACACATTGCACTCTGGCAAAGCCACGGAAAGTTTTACAAGAACGATACACACAAATGGCGCTGGCAACGTCCGCGCCTGTTCGGCACTACCGAAGACCTCTACACCCAATCCATCGTAGTGCCTTATCTGATTCCAATGTTGGAAAATGCAGGAGCCATAGTATTTACCCCTCGTGAACGCGACAGACAACCTCATGAAGTCATCGTAGACAACAACATCTCCACCCCCAGAAGCAAATACCTGGAAGTAAACTACAAGAAAAAATGTGTATGGCAAACAACATCGTTGCCTGGATTTGCACAAAAACGCACGGCATACACCGACGGACAAAACCCTTTCCGCGAAGGCACAGCCCGGTTTATCCCCACTCACAAGAAACCTGAAAAAGCGTTTGCCGAATGGATTCCCTACATCCCCGAAAAAGGTCGGTATGCCGTTTACATCAGTTATCAATCTCTTCCTGAAAGCGTTACTGACGCACGTTATCTTGTATTCCATAACGGCGGAGTGACCGAATTTAAGGTAAACCAGCGTATAGGTGGAGGCACCTGGGTCTATCTGGGTACCTTCGAATTCGATCAAGGTATGAACGATTACGGCATGGTGGTACTCAGCAACGAAAGTTCGCAAAAAGGTGTCGTGTGTGCTGATGCCGTACGCTTCGGGGGAGGAATGGGAAACATTGCACGGCAAGGACAAACCAGCGGCATGCCACGATGGGCGGAAGGTGCACGTTATTGGGCACAATGGGCAGGCATGCCTTACTCCATCTACAGTAAAAGCGAAGGTGAAAACGATTACAACGATGATATCAATGCCCGCTCACTTATGCTCAATTACCTGAGCGGCAGTTCCGTCTACAACCCACAGGAAAAAGGACTTGGCATTCCATTCGAACTGAGTCTCGCCCTACACAGTGATGCCGGCTTCAAGCCAGACAACAGCTTGGTAGGCTCACTTGGCATCTATACCACCCGCTTCAATGAAGGGAAGCTGGCTTGCGGTATTTCACGCTATGCCTCGCGCGACCTTGCCGACATGCTCCTCACAGAACTGCAACGGGATATCAGTTCGCGCTTCGGCATCCAGTGGGCAAGACGCTCCTTGTGGAACCGTAACTATAGTGAGACCCGGCTGCCTGCTGTGCCTTCAGCCATATTGGAAACCCTGTCGCACCAAAATTTCGCCGACTTAAAACTAGGATACGAACCTGCTTTCAAGTTTACCACAGCACGTTCCGTATACAAAACCCTGCTGAAATACCTTGCCGACATGCACGATGAACAATATACTGTGCAACCTCTCCCTGTCACGCATTTCGCCATCGATGAAGGAAAAAAGAAAAATACTTTCACTCTCCGGTGGATACCAACAGAAGACCCTCTCGAACCTACTGCCAAGGCACAAGGTTACATTGTCTACACCCGCATAGGAAGAGGAGGATTCGACAACGGAGTCTACGTACGCGAACCCCAATACACATTTCAAGCAGAACCGGGCATCATTTACAGTTTCTACGTCACAGCAGTTAATCGAGGCGGAGAAAGCTTCCCCTCCGAAATTCTGTCGGCATACAAGGCAAAACATAGCAAAGGAACAGTCTTGATAGTAAACAGTTTCCACCGTACCAGCGCACCTGCCACCATCGAAACCACTACGCTACAAGGTTTCGACTTAAAAGCCGACCCCGGCATACCTTATATCGGCACAACCGCCTTCTGCGGATACCAACAAAGTTTCGAACGCAGCCGCATCGGAATAGAAACTGAAGGCGGACTAGGGTACAGCGGAAATGAACTGGAAGGAAAATACATCGCCGGTAATACATTTGACTATCCCTTTATCCATGGTAAAGCTATCCAAATGGCAGGCAACTGGTCATTCGTATCGTGCAGTGACGAGACATTGGAAAGTGGTTCGACCCAATTGCAACACTATCCAATCGTTGACCTTATCCGTGGAGCAGAAAACCAACCGCTCAGCCTTCACGTGCAACAAGCATTGACCGACTATTGCCACTCTGGAGGAAATTTGCTGCTTAGTGGCACATATACCGGAAGCCAACTAGGCAGCGATACTTTCCTACAGAACACCTTGAAATACAACTATGGAGGAAGCATGCGTCATTCGTCCACCAACAAAATCCAAGGCAACAACCTGAATTTCAACATAGCCCGTGAAGCTAATGCCGAAATTTATGCTGTTCCTTCGCCCGAAAGTTTGACACCCGTATCCGATGCTTTTTCCGTCTATCTCTATGCCGGTTCTGAAGCCAGTGCCGCCATTGCCTACAAAGGTAACCATCGCATCTTTGCCCTCGGCTTTCCTTTCGAATGTATCCAAGAAGAAAAAGCACGTACCCAACTGATGCAAAGCGTCCTCACTTTTTTCACATCGCCCAATGAATACTAGTCCATAACCCTTTAGTCATTAAGTTTTCCTTCCAGCCAAGCGTCTATCAGCCGGCGGGCTATGCTCAGTTTCTTGGGAATCTCGGGCAGGCACGATTTGTGGTAGAAGGCTCCCGCACTCAGTTCTTCATCCTGAAGCTTGATGGTGCCGCTCTCGTACTCGGCGGAATAGCCTATCATAATGCCGCTGGGATAGGGCCACGGCTGGCTCCCGAAGTATTTCAGGTTCTTGATGGTAAGCCCCGTTTCCTCCATCACTTCGCGCCGCACACATTCTTCGAGCGTTTCGCCCGGCTCGAGAAATCCCGCTACCAGCCCCTTGAAGGTGCCACGGAAATTGCGCGCATGCACCAGGAGCACTTCGTCTTCGCCCCGCTTGATGAGCACGATGATGGCAGGCGATATGCGCGGATAAATTTCCATACCGCACACGGGACACCGCTTGGCAATGGGCGCCACCTGTCCGGCAGGCGCTCCGCAACGGGGACAGAACCTGCTGTCGCGGTCCCACGTCAGTATCTCTGAGGCTTTCCCTGCCATCCGGTATTCGTCCCAGGGCAATACGTCGAACGAAGCACGCAGGTCTTTCATCCGACGGGGGCTTTCATCATCCCCTTCTATGGGCGCCGCCAAAGCGTATGCCTTTGCCGCACACCCGTCCATCACGCCTATCTCGTGCACGGTACTCCCTTCGGGTATAGCTGCCGGCGGCTCTGTGCCCACGGGGATATGCCACCCGCCGGCCCGTTTCTCAATCAACACCTGCCCTTCGTAAAAAGCAAACCAATAACAATTGTTCTCTATTTGTTCTTCCATAATTATTCCTATTTGTCATATATTTCACCACAGAGGACACAGAGGGGCACAGAGGAAAAATTTAAAAAACTCTGTGTTCCTCTACGTCCTCGTGTGGTGAAAAAAATCAATCATTTTTCTTTCATCGTCAGCTGGATGCGCTTGCGCTCCCTGTCTACGCTCAACACCCGCACACGTACCTGCTGATGGATGCTTACCACGGTGGTGGGGTCGCTCACAAAATGACCGGCAAGCTGGGATACGTGCACCAGCCCTTTTTCCTTGATGCCGATATCCACGAAGCACCCGAAGTTGGTGATGTTGGTCACGATGCCCGGCAGTTCCATGCCCTCGCACAGGTCGTCAAGGGTATGCACGTTAGGGTCGAAACAGAATGCCTCCAACCGCTTGCGCGGGTCGCGTCCCGGCTTCTCCAGCTCGTGCAGGATATCGGTCAAGGTGGGGATGCCTACCTCGTCTGTCACATAGTCTTCCATCCGGATACGCTCACGGAGCGACTTGTCCGCTATCAAGTCGGAGACGGCACATTTCAGGTCTTTCGCCATCTGCTCTACAATGGGATAGCTTTCAGGATGCACCGCCGAATTATCGAGGGGATTGCCGGCGTTCGGGATGCGGAGGAAACCCGCACATTGCTCGAACGCCTTCGCCCCCATACGGGGCACGTCCAGCAGTTCCTTCCGCGAGCGGAAAGGTCCGTGAGCGGTACGGTAGTCCACGATGTTCTGCGCCAATGCCGGACCCAGCCCCGACACATACGTGAGCAGATGCCGGCTTGCCGTATTGACATTCACGCCCACCAAGTTGACGCAGCTCTCCACGGTGCGGTCGAGTGCCGCTTTCAGCTTCGTCTGGTCCACATCGTGCTGGTACTGCCCCACCCCGATAGACTTGGCATCGATTTTCACCAGTTCGGCAAGCGGGTCTATCAGCCTCCTGCCGATAGACACAGCCCCGCGCACCGTCACATCATAGTCGGGAAATTCCTCGCGGGCGGTCTTCGAAGCCGAATAAACGGAAGCCCCGTCCTCGCTTACCACAAACACTTGCACCTCGCGCCCGAAGCGCAACGCATTGACAAACTGTTCCGTCTCCCGGCTCGCCGTGCCGTTGCCGATGGCTATCGCCTCCACCTTATATTGCTCCACCAGCGTCGTCAGCTTACGTGCCGCCGCCTGCCGCTCGGATTTCGGCGGATGCGGATAGACCGTATCATTGCAGAGCAGGGCGCCTTGCGCATCGAGGCAGACCACCTTGCATCCCGTACGGTATCCGGGGTCGATGCCCATCACCCGCTTCTGCCCCAACGGAGGAGCAAGCAGCAGCTGGCGCAGGTTTTCGGCAAACACGCGGATGGCTTCCTCGTCGGCACGCTCCTTGCTGGTGCCGGAAAACTCGGTCTCGATAGCCGGCTTAAGCAAACGCTTGTAAGCGTCCGCCACAGCCTCTGCCACCTGCGCCGAACAGGCATTGCCGCCCTTCACGTAGCGGCGCTCCAGCCCCCGGATGCATTCCTCGTCGTCTTCGGGCGTGATGCTCACCTTCAGGATGCCTTCCGCCTCCCCTCTCCGCAAGGCAAGCAGGCGGTGCGAAGAACAACGCTTCAAAGGATCGGAAAAATCGAAATAGTCGCGGTACTTCTGCGCCGCCTCGTCCGCCTCTTTTCCCTTCACCACCTTCGAAACGATGACTCCCCGCCGGGCGAAGCATCCGCGCACCAGGCTGCGTGCCCGTTCGTCTTCGCTCACCTGCTCGGCGATGATGTCGCGTGCCCCTTTCAAGGCCTCTTCCTCATCCTTCACCTCGCCTTTTACGAAGGCATGCACACGTGCGTCCAAACGGTTCTCGCGCTGTATCAGAAGCAACGCCGCCAGCGGTTCCAGCCCTTTCTGGCGCGCCATTTCGGCACGTGTCTTGCGCTTGGGCTTGTAGGGCAGGTAAATGTCTTCCAGTTCCGTGGCATCCCAGCAGGCATCTATCCGCGCACGGAGTTCAGGGATAAGCTTTCCCTGCCCCTCAATGGTAGAGAGCACGGTTTCTTTCCGTTTCGCCAACTCGCGCAACTTCTCGTTACGCGCCTGTATCTCGCCTATCTGCACCTCGTCCATCCCGCCGGTGGCTTCCTTGCGGTAGCGGCTGATAAAGGGGATGGTGGCGCCGCCCTCCAATAGTTTCAATGTATTTTCTACGCGATGCGCGGGCAGCTTGAGTGCCCGTGCTATCATTTCGCTGAAGTTTTCCATAATTCGTCGTTCTGTATTTTCGGATGGCAAAGATAAGAGTTTTCAATTGATAATCGACTATTTTAATTTATCATGCGCTGATTAGGAATGGGTTTTTAAAGCATTTTCGCTTCTGTGATAAAGCAAACAACAGCTATCTGAAGAAAAGACACTGATTATCTTTATTGGCAGAAAGAATTATCCGATATCGGAAAGAAAATTACCCCCTATATGCGCGTACTCCCCGCGAATCACTTCGCAGGGAGTGCCCAACTAATAACTAACTTTTTACTTTTGTGGTTTACGTAATTTCATATGACTAACGCTGCAAAGATACCGGCTTTCAGACATTCAGACAATACCTACATATAGGTATTTTAGAAACATTCCAAACAATAGTCCAATTACAACTTCATCTTTACCTCGCTTAACTCAACCAACTTGTTGACAATGGCATAAATTGTCAGACCTGCCGCCGAATGTATCTGCAGCTTACGGGTGATGTTTCGCCGGTGCGTAATGACCGTATGTACCGAAATGAAAAGTTTCTCGGCTATTTCCTTGTTGGTCATTCCGCGCACCACACAGCAGATAATTTCTTTCTCCCGCTGACTCAAGGCATCCTGATCGGCATCTTCATCGTCTGTAAAATTCATCAACACCGAAATCTTCTTTTCCAATGATTCTATATCTTCGAACAGATTGATACTCTCATCATATCCCTTCAAACGGTTCGAATCAACAAACGAACTCAACAAAGCTACCAATTTAATGTCCAATGATTGGTAACATTCTCTGAAAGCCTCTACATCGAACCAGCCTTCGAACTGTGGATTTATTATCAGCAATTGCGGGCTATGCGCTTCCATACAGTGTTGCAAACCTTCTTGCGATGTTACTTCCACAGTCTGAACATTCAGGTCCGGCAAACGTTTCAGCACTGTAACCAACCCGCTCCGGACAATGACTGAAGTCTCGGCTACAGCCACCAGTATGTTTTCCTCTGATTTCATTTTACCCCCTTTTCCAACTCCATTATAGCAGGGACGAACAGGTAATCTTCCACCCGATTGTGCGATGCCAGATCCTCTTCACAACAAAATATGTCAAATAATGTTGCATTCAACAATTGATTGTCTCCATTGGCCGGATAGTATTTGATAATAATATTTTTCAACTCGGTCAACTTAACATTAATTTGGTCATGATGACGGGCAAACACTCCGATGCTGAATTCTTCAGTCTTCTTTCCTTCCAACAAATCTCTCACATAAGTAAAGACTTGTTTATTCTCATATTCCATGTGTTTCCTCACTTCTCCCACATAATCGTCAAAGAACTGAAGAATCAGATACGATACCTTGTCGCTTAATGAAAAGTCAATTGCTTCTATTAACTTCTTCCGGATAGAGGGGAGCTGAAAATCGAGGAAATACGAATGGGCACGTTGCAAATAATCCATCAATGCCGGCACAGAAAGTCGTGCCAGATGGTCCTGCATCCGGTCGTTCTCCTCTGTCAGAAAATTAACCACAATCAGAAATGTGGGACAATCCACCCCGTTCATGTCACATACTTCCTGAACAGACTTGTCACCAAATCCTAAAGATACTCCAAAACGGCTCAACACCTGCAGCAACGCATAATTCTCACAGATCAAGTCGCTCATCTTATCGGTCGGCTTATATGTTTTGGGTTTACACATAACAAAAAATGAATTCATAATTGATTTCTGTTTGCAAAGTAAGACAATCCACGGGAATCGGTCAATCCCCATTTATAGGTATATTTATTAACGTGTGCATTTTTGTCGCTTGTCATATTTGTCAAGCCGGATTTACGCCCATACATTTTATGTCCATCGGTTGCTTTTCCAAGCCAAACCAGAACATCAGTTTAGTTTGAAAATCCAATCCGCATAGCTGCCTTGCTTGTAAGATTATTAATCTTTCAAACGGCGCAGCTATATTGCGGAAAGACCAAAGCCTGCTTGTCATGCCGGATGTGTAACCCGGCGTAATTGAAGAAGCAGATTGGCGATCCAGCGTGACACTGGCAACAGGAGTGACACCGGCAGTATGTATCCCATTAAAAATGCACAATTGCACACCGCTCAAAGTATAAAAATGAAGAATGAAGAATTCCAGACGAAACAATTCTTCATTCTTCATACTTCATTCTTTATCAAAAAAGCTTTACCATTCGACAAACTTTCCTCGCTTGTGGCGTTCTTCCAATATTTCCGCCAAATGTTTGTTCTTGGACGAAGCAATATACTTACGACCAAAAATATTCGGGATAGCAACCCCCACGGAAATGCAAAGAATAACCAATCCCGAATTTACTCCACTTTCAATAGCTTTCATCAACGGAGTAACCCCTTCAAGATTCTGCACATTCATATTGATGAGCCCGAAAAGCATTCGATACATCAATACTCCCGGAATCATCGGGATAACCGAAGGAATGGTCAGTACGTGATTGGGGACATGAAACCAGTGAACCGCCTTTACAGCTATCAGGCTGACCAGCAAAGCACCGGTGAACGAACCGACCACCAATCCCATGTCCAGACCGATGTTGTTGGTACTCGGTCCAAGATTGACAAAGTTACGTGTACAAACAGCCAAAATACCTCCGATAGCTACTACCCAAAGCAAACGACGCTGAATGTTAAAAATCATAGAGAATCCCATTGCCGAAATGGCAGCCGCCAAGGCATATTCCCAATACTCGTGGTGCGGCACCATGCTGATGGTCGGGAAAAAGTTGTCGATGGCACACAATTTCACAGCAAATGCAATACCAAAAGCCATGGCTCCCATCATCAGAAGCGTATTGACGGCCCGCACAATACCCACCTGGATAAAATTGTCGAGCATGTCATCCACAAAATTTATCAAAGGAACTCCTGGAACGATAAACAAAGCACACGCCAACAGCGGATGCCAAGGTGTATTAGTCCACGTTTCGGGAAGGTAAGTAGAAGCCCATGCAATCATAGTGGCAACAAAAGCCGCAATAGCAATACCCACATAGCCATTCAGACCTGACTCATTACATTTCTGACGCACGCGCATACCGATAATCGCTGCAATTGAAGCATACAAGAATGCCATCCAGTCGCATCCGAACTGAATGCAGAATCCGCCACAGGCAAATCCGGCACCGACAGCTGTCTGCAAAGGAGTATAGTTCCGTTTCTTGGTACGGATTTTTTCCAGCTCCTCCTCATATTGGTCGAGCGTATAATCGTTCTCTATCGCCCTCCAGGAAAGTTTGCTCACTTCCGAAATGGCAGTCATGTTCACTCCATGTCCGTTGATACGCTGAAATTTGGTGAACGAAAAGTTTTCATCACTCACATTCACCATCAACATCGTAAATCCGATGTTGATATGCAGTTTCTCTTCCGGAATACCCAGATAAGCGGCTGTCCGCTTCATGTTTCTCATAATCCGGTTGGTATCCGCCAAACTTTCCACCAAAAGCTTTCCGGTACGGAGCAAAAGGTCTACCCGACGATGCAACATCTGGTCGTGGGCTTTCAAAGTCGTTTCTAAATGTTCCTCTAAATTCATTTTGTCTAAATTTAATTCCGGCCGCAAAGGTATGAAAAATATCCCTAGTTCCCGCTATCTCAGTGTAGAGAAATTCCACAATCTTCGCCAGAAATTCCCCAAGACACAAATTTGCATGCAGGATTTAGCTTTCTGATTCTCAATATATAAAAATTTATCGTATCTTTGGCACAAGTATTGTTTGTCCTTTACGGCATCTAACCCATAAACTTAAAATTCGTATGAGACGCTTTTTAACAAAGAAAGATTTGAAACTGAAGAAAAAACAAACCATCTACACCATTATCGGTGTCGTTGTAATTATAGGAATATACCTGTTCCTGACACGAGAGAAAAAGACAGAACCAGAAGCGCCTATTGTCAGTGTAGCTCCGGCTCAACAACAAGACGTAGAGATTTACGGCGAATATGTCGGACGCATACGCGCCCAACAATTTGTAGAGGTACGCGCACGCGTGGAAGGCTTTCTGGAACAAATGCTGTTCGAGGAAGGAACACAAGTAAAACGCAATCAAGTCCTGTTCATCATCAATCAAGACCAATACCAAGCCAAAGTGGATAAGGCACGTGCCCAACTGAAAAAAGACGAAGCAACGGCACGCAAGGCAGAGCGCGACCTGAACCGTATCCGCCCGCTTTATGAACAACGGGCTGCCAGCCAATTGGACCTTGACAACGCCACGGCTGCCTACGAAACCGCTGTAGCCAGCGTAGGCATGAGCCAAGCAGACCTTGACCAGGCAGAACAGGAACTAAGCTACACCGTAGTGCGTTCGCCGATAACCGGACAAATCAGCGAACGTCACGTCGACCTCGGTACCTTGGTCGGCACATCAGGCAAGTCTCTGCTGGCCACCATCGTAAAAAGTGATACCGTATTGGTGGATTTCAGCATGACAGCACTCGATTACCTGAAAAGCAAGGAACGGAACATCATCATCGGCCAGAAAGATTCTACCCGTTCTTGGCAACCAACTGTCACTATCACCCTCCCCGACAACACGGTATATCCTTACAAAGGACTGGTAGACTTCGCCGAACCGCAGGTAGACCCCAAAACCGGAACATTCTCCGTACGTGCAGAAATGAGCAATCCCGAACATGTATTGCTGCCCGGACAGTTTACAAAAGTAAAGCTGCTGCTCGACGTACGCGAAAATGCCACAGTAGTTCCCCAAAAAGCATTGATTATTGAAAAGGGAGGTGCATATATCTACGTGATGCGCAAAGACTCTACAGCTGAAAAACGTTTCATCGAATTGGGACCGGAATTTGGCAACAATGCAGTAGTAGAACGCGGACTGATACCGGGAGAAAACATTGTAGTAGAAGGTTACCACAAGCTGAGCCCGGGCATCAAGATGCGTATAGGCACAGCCCCGATAGAAAAAGAAGAAGAAAATAAGGATGAATAAATCGCACAATCACCAAAACGTATTCACAAAATGAAAGTAAGTTTCTTTATCGACCGGCCAGTCTTTTCAATCGTCATCTCTATATTGATAGTCATCATCGGTGTCATCGGACTTACCATGCTGCCTATCGACCAATATCCGCAAATTACGCCACCTGTGGTAAAAATCAGTGCATCTTATCCGGGTGCGAGCGCACTCACGGTATCACAAGCCGTCGCAACCCCGATAGAACAAGAACTGAACGGTACACCAGGCATGCTTTATATGGAGTCGAACAGTTCCAATTCCGGAGGATTCTCGGCAACAGTCACCTTTGACATCTCGGCAGACCCCGACCTTGCTGCCGTGGAAATTCAGAACCGCATCAAACTGGCTGAATCACGTCTGCCAGCCGAAGTGGTACAGAATGGTATCGAAATCGAGAAACAAGCCGCCAGCCAGCTGATGACTATCTGCCTGACTTCAAGCGATCCCAAGTTTGACGAAATCTACTTGAGTAATTTTGCTACCTTGAATGTACTCGACCTGCTGCGCCGTATACCGGGAGTAGGACGCGTATCCAACATCGGAAGCCGCTACTATGCCATGCAAATCTGGCTGGACCCTGCCCGTCTTGCCAATTTCGGTCTCACCGTACAAGACGTACAAAATGCCTTGAAAGACCAGAACCGTGAATCGGCTGCCGGTGTATTGGGACAACAACCCGTTACCGGTCTCGACATTACTATCCCGATAACGGCACAAGGGCGTCTGTCAAGTGCTGCCCAATTCGAAGAAATCGTGTTGCGTGCCAACCCCGACGGTTCACTGATACGCATGCGGGACGTGGCGCGTGTATCGCTCGAAGCCCAGTCATACAATACAGAGAGTGGTATCAACGGAGGCAATGCCGCCGTATTAGGAGTCTACATGCTGCCAGGTGCCAACGCCATGGAAGTAGCAGAACGTGTGAAAGCCGCCATGGATGAAATCAGCAAGAATTTTCCGGAAGGCATGAAATACGAAGTACCTTTCGACATGACATCTTATATATCCGAATCCATCCACGAAGTATACAAGACCCTGTTCGAAGCCTTGTTCCTCGTCATCGTGGTAGTGTTCCTTTCGCTACAAAGTTGGCGTGCGACTCTGATTCCTACCATAGCCGTTCCTATCTCATTGATCGGTACTTTCGGCTTTATGCTCATTTTCGGCTTTTCGCTGAACATCCTGACTCTGCTAGGTTTGGTACTGGCCATCGGACTGGTAGTGGATGATGCCATCGTAGTAGTCGAAAATGTAGAACGTATTATGGAAGAAGAACACCTCAGCCCTTACGAAGCTACCAAAAAAGCAATGGACGGTCTGACCGGAGCCTTGATTGCCACCTCTATGGTACTGGCTGCCGTATTTGTTCCGGTCAGCTTCCTTTCCGGCATTTCAGGACAATTGTATCGACAGTTCAGTATCACCATTGCAGTATCTGTACTGCTATCCACCGTCGTGGCACTGACACTCAGCCCTGTGATGTGCTCACTGATTCTACGTCCACAAGACCCGAACAAACCCAAGAACCGTGTGTTCCGGGCTATCAACAAATGGCTGGACATAGGCAATCATAAATATGTAGGCGGCATCAGCCGGCTCATCAAAAACCCTAAACGCGTGACGGCAGGATTCGGTATGGTCATCGTTTTCATATTCGTGCTCTACCGGCTAATACCAACCAGTTTTCTCCCAACGGAAGACCAGGGATATTTCACCGTCGAACTGGAAATGCCAGAAGGTACTACACTGGAACGTACCCGCGAAATTACCAACCGTGCCGTAGCCTTCCTGATGAAAGATCCTGCTGTAGAATATGTACAAAGCGTAGCAGGTTCCAGCCCGCGTGTCGGTACCAGCCAGGCACGCACCACGCTTACGGTCATCTTGAAAGAATGGAAAGAACGTGACAACACTACCATTGAACAAATTATGGCAGATGTGCAAAACGAGTTCAAGAAATACCCAGAATGCAAGGTTTACCTCTCCACACCACCTGTCATTCCCGGCTTAGGTACCTCCGGAGGTTTTGAAATGCAGCTGGAAGCCCGTGGAGATGCTACGTACGACAATCTGGTGGCTGCTGCAGACACGCTTATGTACTACGCCTCGCAACGCAAAGAGCTGAGTGGACTGTCGTCTTCATTGCAGGCGGAAATCCCTCAACTTTATTTCGACGTAGACCGTGACAAAGTAAAATTGTCGGGCGTACCGATGGCCGATGTTTTCACAACAATGAAAGCTTATACCGGATCGCTTTATGTGAACGACTTCAATATGTTCAACCGTATCTACCGTGTGTACATCCAGGCTGAAGCACCTTACCGTGAACATCGTGACAACATCAACCTGTTTTTCGTGCGGGGAAGTTCCGGCGATATGATTCCATTAACGGCATTGGGCAATACCGAATATACCACCGGTCCCGGAAGTATCAAACGTTTTAATATGTTCAACACCGCCATCATCCGCGGAACAGCCGCCCACGGTTACAGTTCAGGACAAGCAATGGAACTTATCGAGCAACTGGCTAAAGAACATCTGCCCGACAACATCGGAGTAGAATGGAGTGGACTTTCCTACCAGGAAAAACAGGCAGGCGGACAGACCGGTATGATTCTGACACTGGTATTCCTCTTCGTCTTCCTTTTCCTGGCAGCCCTGTATGAAAGCTGGAGCGTGCCAGTCGCCGTACTGCTCTCCTTGCCGGTAGCCGCTTTGGGAGCATATGCCGGTGTCGCCTTATGCGGATTGGAAAATGATACGTATTTCCAGATTGGCCTGGTAATGCTGGTCGGACTGGCTGCCAAAAACGCCATCCTGATTGTAGAGTTTGCCAAAGACGAAGTAGACAAAGGAAAAGATGTAATAGAAGCTGCGCTGCACGCATCACATTTACGTTTCCGTCCCATCCTGATGACCTCACTCGCCTTTATTTTGGGCATGGTGCCACTGGTCATTGCAAGCGGACCGGGTTCTGCCAGCCGTCAAGCCATCGGCACGGGCGTATTCTTCGGAATGATTGTGGCTGTAACAGTAGGTATTTTCCTGGTTCCTTTCTTCTTCGTGATGATTTACAAGGCAAAAAACAAACTCAAAGTGAAACATACTCATTAATTGCTGCAACCTATGAAAGTAACGAAACTCACATATTATTTCCTTTGCATCATCTTGGCAACCTCACTCTTGGCTAGTTGCCAGATAGGGAAACATTATTCACGTCCCGAACTGAACCTGCCCCATACCCTGGACAGTCTTAGCGTAGACACCGCTTCAATAGGTGACTACGCCTGGGAAAAAATCTATACCGACACGACCCTGCAGGCACTGATACGCAAAACACTGACCTACAACAAGGACATGCTGATAGCTGCCTCACGGGTGAAGGAACTGGCAGCACGTAAGCGCATTGCCATCGGAGATATGCTGCCCCAAATCGGACTGCGCGTCTACGCCGAGCGTGAACGGGAAAACTATGGTGGCAATCACTACTCACAAGACGACGAATTCGACCTGAAAGGTACCATGAGCTGGGAAATTGACCTTTGGGGTAAACTGCGTTGGGCAAAAGACAAAAGCGTAGCCGACCTCATCGGGTCAATAGAAAACCAACGGGCATTGAAAATGAGCCTGGTAGCCGAAGTGGCACAAACCTACTTCGAACTGGTGGCCCTCGACAATGAACTTGCCATCGTGCGCCAAACCGTAGATGCGCGACGCGAAAGTCTCCACCTGGCACGCATCCGCTACGAAGGAGGACTGACTTCAGAAACCGCCTTCCGGCAAGCACAAGTGGAATTGGCACGTACAGCCACACTGGTTCCCGACCTGGAACGTCAGATTACGTTAAAAGAAAACGACATAGCTTTCCTGACCGGTGACTATCCACACCACATCCGGCGCACAGCATTGCCCGAAGACGTATTGTTGCCAGCCAGTCTGCCTGTAGGGCTGCCGTCCAGCCTATTGGAACGCCGCCCCGACATCCGCGAAGCAGAACAGGCACTGATAGCAGCCAATGCCGAGGTAGGTATTGCCTTCACCAGCCTGTTCCCCAGTCTGACCTTGAATGCCAGCTACGGAGGCGAGAGCGATGTGCTCAGCGAACTGCTGAAATCTCCCTGGCACCTGCTCAGTGCCAACCTACTACAACCGGTCTTCAGTTGGGGTAAGAACCGTGCCCGACTGAAAGCACAAAAAGCCGCTTTGGAAGGAGCTACCCAAGCCTATGAGAAAGTAGTGCTCAACGCTTTTAAAGAAGCCTACAATGCCATTGCCGACTTCAACAAAAGCAAGGAAATCTATGAAACCCGCCTCCGCTTGGAACAAGCATCGAAAAGTACCCTCGATCTCGCTCAGCTGCAATACATCAATGGTGTGATCGGCTATATGGACCTGCTGGATGCACAGCGTGGTTATCTTAATGCGCAAATCGGACTTAGCAATGCTGTACGTGACAAGCAAATCACCGTTGTCCGCCTATACAAAGCATTAGGAGGTGGATGGAAAAACTGACATTATACTTCCGCAGCATTTATTGATGCATTTTGTCGATGTCATTATAGAAGGTGTATCAAAATGAAAGTTGATTTTTATTTTGATACACCCTCATCATCTCTACGGAAACGGTGTAAAGGTTCAAGGAAATGCAACACTATAAATGCCTTCTCAAACGAACATAAGTGATACGACTGACTTACTTATGTGAAACGCCCAAGTTACTTATGTGAAACACCCAACTCACTTATGTTCATCAAAAGGCATGCTTCAATCAATGCCTCTGAAATGCAGACAAAAAGCCTCAAAAATTTTAAAGAACAAAGCCGGAACCTCCTCGCGGAGACCCCGACTCGCTTTCATCAAACAACCAATAAGGAAATTAGAGGTAAATTTAATGATATTATCTAATGAATAACAGCTCTCTATATTTAGGCAGCGTCCACATCTGATCGTCTACTATCAGTTCCAATTTGTCGATGTGGTAACGTATCTGTTCCAGCATCGGCGCAATGGTGTCATGGTAAGCCACGGCCTTTTCACGCTCGTCCACAATTTTATTTGCCACTTTACGCGCTTCTATCATCGTATCCACGTGCTCTTTGATATAAGACGTATGCTCCGAAATCTTCCGGATGATGGCAACGTTCTCGGCAGAAAGCTTCTCTGCCTCTTCAGCTGGAAACAGTCCCTTCATCTTGTACACATTATCTATCAGCTTGCTTTGGTATTCGATGGCGACCGGCACCACATGGTTCATCACCAAATCGCCTAATACACGTGCCTCAATCTGAATCTTCTTTGTATACGTTTCCCATTTCACTTCGTTACGCGCCTCCAGTTCTTTCTGTGTCATCACACCCTGCGACTCGAACATCTTCACCGAAGCAGGTGTCAGATACTGGTCGAAAATAACCGGACAACTGGTTTCGCAATCCAGGCCGCGACGTGCCGCTTCCGCTTTCCACTCTTCACTGTAGCCATTACCGTCAAAACGGATAGGCTTCGAAGCCTTGATGTATTCACGGATAACCTGAATGAGGGCAGACACTTTCGGTTCACCTTTCTCTATAAGTTCGTCTACCTTTTGTTTAAACTCTACCAGCTGCTCTGCCACGGCAGTATTCAATGCAATCATTGCGCTGGCACAGTTAGCCTCCGAGCCTACCGCACGGAACTCGAAACGGTTGCCCGTAAAAGCAAAGGGGGAAGTACGGTTACGGTCGGTATTATCAATCAGCAATTCGGGAATCTGCGGGATGTCTAGTTTCATGCCGTGCTTGCCGCCAAGGGCTATCAAGTCATCGGTCGAGCTTTCCTCCATGTGATCAAGTACTTTGCTAAGCTGTGTGCCGAGGAAAGAAGAGATAATGGCAGGAGGTGCTTCGTTGGCTCCCAAACGATGGGCATTCGTAGCACTCATGATAGAGGCCTTCAGCAAACCGTTGTGACGGTACACCGCCATCAGTGTGTTGACAATAAAAGTTATAAAGCGCAAGTTCTCCTCGGGAGTCTTACCTGGTGCCATCAGCAATACACCTGTATCAGTCCCCAATGACCAGTTGTTGTGCTTACCCGAACCATTTACTCCCTTGAAGGGTTTTTCATGAAGCAGCACACGGAATCCATGCGTACGTGCCACTTTACGCATCAGCGACATAATCAGCATGTTATGGTCTACGGCAAGGTTGCACTCCTCAAAGATAGGTGCCAGTTCAAACTGGTTGGGAGCCACTTCATTATGACGGGTCTTGACGGGTATTCCCAGTTCTAATGCCTGAATTTCCAAATCTTTCATAAAAGCAGCCACGCGGGTCGGGATGGCACCGAAATAATGGTCTTCCAGCTGTTGGTTCTTCGAAGCCTCGTGTCCCATCAACGTACGCCCGGTCAGCAATAAATCGGGTCGTGCGGCATACAAGCCTTCATCTACCAGGAAATATTCCTGCTCCCATCCCAGGTATGCCGAAACTTTCTTCACATTCGGATCGAAATAATGGCATACATCTACCGCTGCCTTATTGACTGCCCGCAGTGCTTTCAACAACGGAGCCTTATAGTCAAGCGATTCGCCCGTATAAGCGATGAACACGGTAGGGATACACAAGGTGTCGTCTACCACAAATACCGGCGACGAGGGATCCCACGCACTATAACCACGCGCCTCGAAAGTATTACGGATACCGCCATTAGGGAACGAAGAAGCATCCGGTTCCTGCTGTACCAGCAATTTTCCGGAAAACTCTTCCATCATACCTCCCTTGCCATCGTGTTCCACAAAGGCATCGTGCTTCTCTGCAGTCCCTTCCGTAAGCGGTTGGAACCAGTGTGTATAGTGAGTAGCCCCTAATTCGCTTGCCCACTGTTTCATTCCTGCTGCTACAGCATCGGCAATGCTGCGGTCTAGTGTCGCGCCGTTATCCATTGCATCTACCAGCTTCTCGTACACTTTGCTGGGAAGATACTTAAACATCTTTTCCCGATTGAACACGTATTTCCCGAAATATTCACTCGGGCGCTCCTTTGGAGCCGGTACATCAAAAGGCTTCGCCTGGAATGCCTTTTCTACTACCCTGAATCTTAAAGTTGACATAATACCTCAATAATTAGTTGTTATTTGTTCACATATTTCTATATAATCAAATCTTTTTGAAACGAAATTCAATTATATAACATCTTTTTGTCTGATGCAAAAGTAAGGCTTTTCATTCATATACTCCCCCTCTACGAAGTCATATTTTCATTTATTTTATCAGAACCTTTCAATTTGAAATAAAACCTCAACATTCTGTTATCAATTTCACACAAACGAAGTCGATTTTATTACTTTCACAAACAAAGGGACTGTTTTGAATTTCCACAAAAAGTTTTTTTGGGCTTGATGTGTTCGTTTCGTGTGTGTTGGGCGATAAATTCAAAACAGTTTCTAAGACATACTTAAATTTAATGAATCTGCATGTCCGCAATTAGCCAATCCGGTTGAGTTGAAAACGCAGTAGTACTTCATTTGCCGATGAAGTATATATCCGTAGGCGGATGGAGATATATTCAAACGCAGATGCAGTATATATTCATTTTCCAAGGGTATGTATTGGCTGTTTGCGGAATTCATAATTCAAAACTGTTTTTCAAAAACAGTTCCTCATCTATTTTTCAATTACGTTTTCGTAATTTACCCAGTATCTTGCTTTTTTGTATTATCTTTGCCCCCAAATTTGAACTACTAAATTAAAATGAAAAAGAAACGACTGCTTATTGGAGGAAGCATCCTGTTCCTAATCCTAGCCTCAGGCATCATAACAGGATATGCCTGCCTAATGAACCAACCGCTGGGAATTGAAAAATCCACTTTCTTATATATAGACAATGATGACAACATAGACTCTGTATGCTATAAATTGGAACACAGGCTGCATGCACGCAGGCTGACAGGATTTCGCCTGCTGGCATTCCAAAGTGATTATACCAACCACATCCACTCGGGAGCCTATCTGTTTACTCCAGAAGCACGTACGTGGCAAATCTTCCGGACGTTACAAGCTGGAAACCAAACGCCTGTATCGGTCACTATCCCCAGCGTGCGCACCATCGGAAAACTATGCCAATCTATTTCACACCAATTGATGATGGATTCGACCGCAATTGCCAGCCTCCTGACAGACAGTACATATTGTGCCAGTTTGGGATATAACGCTTATACCCTGCCTGCCCTATTTATTCCAAACACCTATGAAGTATATTGGAACACCAGTTGCAAAGACTTCATAAAACGCATGCAGAAAGAACATCAACGGTTCTGGAATGAAAAACGCACAGCACAGGCAAAAGCTATCGGACTTACCTCGACTGAGGTAAGTACCCTTGCATCCATCGTAGACGAAGAAACGGCTAACCAAGCAGAAAAACCGATAGTGGCAGGACTGTACATTAACCGGCTGAAAGCAAACATGCTGCTTCAAGCAGACCCTACTGTTAAATTCGGATTACAAGAATTTGGATTACGCCGCATTCTATACAAACATCTGGAGACCGACAGCCCGTATAATACCTATATATATAAAGGACTTCCTCCTGGTCCTATCCGCATTCCCAGCATACAAGGATTGGAAAGTGTATTAAACTATTCACATCACGACTATCTGTACATGTGTGCCAAAGAAGATTTTTCGGGTACGCACAATTTTGCCCGTACCATGAGCCAGCACCTTGCCAATGCCCGACGTTATCAACAAGCATTGAACCGAAGGAATATCCGGTAAACTTGAGCGGATTGTCTTAAATAATCATTACTTTTGCATCACATTTTCAATAATTACAATATGAATTGGAAAAAACTAACTTTATGGCTGGCAGCAGGTTGCCTATCATTGCCCGCTATTGCCCAACAAACAGACACCACCCTCACCTACCGCATCGAAGCAAGTGGCAATCTGTCGGATGGTACGTATGCACCGCTCTGGTTCACAGCCAACCGGTATGGGCTATCCAGCCAGAAACCAAACAGTGGCTACATCCGAGCCGGACTACATTACGGAAAAAAACTGAACCGCCACTGGCGCATCGAAGCAGAACTTGACCTGGCAGGTGCCGCCGATCAAGTTTCCGGTTTTGTTATACAACAAGCGTACGCCGACATCGCGTGGAAATTCCTGCGCCTCAGCATTGGAAGCAAAGAACGCCCGGGTTTCCCACTTACAAAAAATGAAAGACTGAGCAGCGGCATGATGGTAGAAGGACCGAATGCCCGGCCAGTTCCGCAAGTCAGAATAGACATCCCCGAATATGTCACCATCCCTGGTACGGGCAATTGGCTTGCCTTAAAGGGGCATCTTGCTTACGGAGCGTTTACCGACTGGAACTGGCAGGAAGATTTCGCAGCTCCCGAGACCAATTGGGGCAAACATATCCTGTATCACAGCAAGTCGTTGATGTTCCGCATCGGGAACCGTGAAAAGTTTCCGGTAGAGTTCGAACTGGGACTGCTGATGGCTGCACAGTTTGCCGGAGCACAAATGCTGAAGAATGCCGATGGAAGCAGCACGGTCTCTGTAGACATGCCCGGCGGACTGAAAAGTTTCTTTAAGGCATTCATCCCGATGAGCGGAGGAAGCGACACACCTTGGGGCGATCAAGTAAACGTAGAAGGCAACCACCTGGGAAGCTGGAATTTTGCCTTGACCTATTACTTGAATGACTGGCGGTTCCGTGCTTACTTAGACCATTATTTCGATGACCATTCGCAAATGGTATGGCAATACGGACGGTGGAAAGACGGACAGCTAGGCATCGAAATAGACCTGCCGAAGAATCGTTGGTTAAGCGCAATTGTATGGGAAACCATGTCGACCAAACAGCAGACCGGCCCGCTACTGTATGACGAATTTGCCGGAACACTGGGTTATCAAGTCAGTGCATCCGATAATTATTACAACAACTATTGCTATCAGGCATGGCAGCACTGGGGACAAGGTATGGGAAATCCTTTCCTTCCGGGGCCTATTTATAATAAAGACGGAGAAATCACTTTCAAGAGCAACCGCGTGCGTGCCCAGCATTTAGGCATCGAAGGCGACCCAAGCGAGGAATGGAACTGGCGCATACTGATATCGTTTGCACGCCATTGGGGAACCTACCAAACACCGCTGGACAAACAACGCAAACAGTTCAGTTCGCTTTATGAAGCAACTTACAGTCCCCGCTGGGCTACAGGCTGGAGCGCTTCCATAGGATTAGGGCTTGACCGTGGAAATTATTTAGGAAACTCTACAGGAGGTATCCTGACAATCCGGAAAACGGGAAAGATATTTTAAGTTTGTGAGTTTTTAAGTTTTGATTGTTAATATGAAAGCCATACATTTATTAATTGCGATGTGTTTCTTCGCCTTGTTCGCTTCTTGCGAGAAAAAGCCTATTGACGAAAACATCGAAGGCATGTGGAAATTGGAACAGTTTACCACCCTTGACGCTGGCATTGTCCACCGTGACTGCCAGCGCATCTTTTATAGCATCCAATTACAGATTGTACAGATAGCTGAAAAGCAATGCACGCACAAATACGGCACATTCGTCGGACATTTTTACTTGAACGAAGACCACAGCCAGGCAACCATGAAAGATTTCCGTTTCCGTGGTGAATCAACCGGCGACAGCGGTGAAGATGTTCCAGTAGAGCGGCTGCTTCCTTTCGGCATCAACTCACTTGAAACGACCTTCGATGTTTTGAAAGCCGACGGGAAACACCTCGTCCTCCAGTCAGATTACGCCAAACTGGAATTTACCAGCTTCTGATGAACCCCAATAAACAGACTCTAAACGCGCAGGAAAAAGCATCCGATGACTTCATGGCTTGAGGCTTTTTCCTGCGTTTTTCGGTATGTCTGCGAACGGCAAATAAGCGCTGAAAAGAAAAATTATCCTTTTATCCACCATTTCTTACCCTTCCATCCCCAATTTTAGATTCCGAATTTGCTTGCACATTCCAGATTTTTCTTATCTTTGCAACAAACTAATACATCCAACTAATATATCCAATAATGAAAAACAGTAAAGAACTTATGAACCGCGCAGCCGATAACATCCGTATCTTGGCTGCTTCAATGGTAGAAAAAGCTAAATCCGGACACCCGGGTGGTGCTATGGGTGGTGCAGACTTTGTAAATGTACTCTTCTCTGAGTTTTTAGTTTACGACCCTGAAAATCCCCGTTGGGAAGGCAGAGACCGCTTCTTCCTTGACCCAGGACACATGTCACCGATGCTGTACTCTGTACTGGCGTTGACTGGCAAATTCACCATGGACGAATTGCAACAATTCCGTCAATGGGGAAGCCCTACTCCAGGACATCCTGAAGTAGACGTCATGAGAGGTATCGAAAACACTTCCGGCCCGCTGGGACAAGGACACACATTCGCTGTAGGTGCCGCCATCGCAGCTAAATTCCTGAAAGCACGTTTAGGTGACGTAATGAACCAGACTATTTATGCTTACATCTCAGACGGAGGTGTACAAGAAGAAATCTCACAAGGCTCGGGACGTATCGCCGGACACTTGGGACTGGACAACTTGATTATGTTCTACGACTCGAACGATATCCAGCTGTCTACCGAATGTAAAGACGTAACAGACGAAGATGTAGCCAAGAAATACGAGGCATGGGGCTGGAAAGTCATTACAATCAATGGGAATGACGCTGACGAAATCCGTGCCGCATTGACCGAAGCAAAAGCCGTAACAGGTCAGCCTACCTTGATTATCGGTAAGACCATCATGGGTAAGGGGGCACGTAAGGCAGACAACAGCAGCTACGAACACAACTGCGCTACACACGGCGCGCCGTTGGGAGGTGACGCTTACACCAATACCGTCAAGAACTTGGGTGGCAATCCGGAACAACCGTTCCAAATCTTCCCGGAAGTAGCGGAACTTTACGCAAAACGCCGCGAAGAACTGAAAGCCATCGTAGGCGAACGCTATGCGGCTAAAGCAGAATGGGCAAAGGCTAATCCGGAACTGGCTGCCAAGATGGAATACTGGTTCTCTGGCAAAGCTCCTCAAGTAAACTGGGACGCTATCCAGCAAAAAGCAGGTTCGGCTACACGTGGTGCTTCGGCTACTGTGCTCGGCGCATTGGCAGAACAAGTAGAAAACATGGTTTGCGCATCTGCCGACTTGTCTAACTCTGATAAGACCGACGGTTTCTTGAAAAAGACACATGCCTTTACGAAAAACGACTTCAGCGGCGCATTCTTCCAAGCAGGTGTATCAGAATTGACCATGGCATGCTGCTGCATCGGTATGGCATTGCACGGAGGCGTTATCCCCGCATGCGGTACCTTCTTTGTATTCTCCGACTACATGAAACCAGCTGTACGTATGGCTGCCCTGATGGAAACTCCTGTGAAGTTCATTTGGACACACGACGCATTCCGTGTAGGCGAAGACGGACCTACTCATGAACCGGTAGAACAAGAAGCACAAATCCGCTTGATGGAGAAACTGAAAAACCACAAGGGACACAACTCAATGTTGGTTCTCCGCCCGGCAGATTGCGAAGAGACTACTCAGGCATGGAAGCTGGCAATGGAAAACACGACCACTCCTACTGCACTGATTTTCTCTCGCCAGAATATTGCCAACTTGCCCGAAGGAAACGATTATACCCAGACAGCCAAAGGCGCTTATGTCGTAGCCGGCTCTGACGAAAACCCGGATGTTATCCTGCTGGCTTCAGGTTCGGAAGTATCTACTTTGGTAGCCGGAACTGAACTACTCCGTAAAGATGGCATCAAGGTGCGTATCGTTTCTGTTCCTTCGGAAGGACTGTTCCGCAGCCAAAGCAAAGAATATCAGGACAGCGTCCTTCCTGCCGGAGTAAAGAAATTCGGTCTGACAGCCGGACTGCCTGTAAATCTGCTTGGACTGGTAGGCACTGACGGAAAGATTTGGGGATTGGAATCATTCGGTTTCTCGGCTCCGTACAAGGTTTTGGACGAAAAGCTGGGCTTCACAGCCGAAAACGTATACAACCAAGTAAAAGCCATGTTCTAATATGAAACTGATAGGATTGGCTTCCGACCATGCCGGCTTTGCATTGAAACAATATGTAAAGCAATGGCTCGAAGCAAAAGGTTGGGAATATAAAGACTTCGGCACATATACTGCCGACAGTTGCGACTACGCAGACTTTGCACACCCGTTGGCACTTGCCGTAGAAGCGGGCGAATGTTATCCGGGTATTGCAATCTGTGGCAGCGGAGAAGGCATCAGCATGACTCTGAACAAACATCAGGGCATACGTGCCGCACTTTGCTGGATTCCGGAGATTTCCCACTTGGCACGCCAGCATAATGATGCCAACGTTTTGGTAATGCCTGGACGTTTCATTGACAACGAGATGGCGGACAAAATTATGACCGAATTCTTCAACACTGCTTTTGAAGGAGGACGTCACCAAAAACGCATCGATAAAATGCCGGTCCACTAACCGGTACCTTTTAAAAATGCGGATTAACGCAGGCTTTCGCAGCATAGAATAACTAACTGCCCAATCTGCGTTAATCCGCATTTTATTTAGAAGCTGTTTTGAATTTATCGTGCGATGATTTGGGATGAGTTTTTGAGGCATTTTCGCTTCTGTGATGAGGAAGATAGCGGGCTATCTGACGAAGAACAGGAGCGGAAAGAACCAAAAAATCGCCCAAAGCACACACGAAAACGGATACATCAAGCCAAGAAATACTTTTTGGAGAAATTCAAAACAGCTTCTTACGCTTCTCTTTTCATATTATTTATAGCAAAATTCAGCCTTTTTTTTCGTTTTCTTCCTATATTTGTCCTTCTAAATAGAATCAAATCAATAAATCATTATGAAAAAACTACTGCTCATCCTTTTGATATGTTTGCCTCTGACAGGCATTGCTAAGGATAAAAACGACAACTCAAATCCAAAGTACCTGGCAGGAGCCGTAACCCTGACCGATGGGAAAGTGACTTTCACCAAAGAAATCAAAGCACCCGGGCTCTCGAAACAGGAAATCTACAATCAACTTCTAGACTGGGCTACGAACCGGTTTAAACCCGATGGAAAACTAAACAGTTTTGTAGCCTATACCAACGAAGAAGCTGGAGAAATCGCCGTACAAGCTGAAGAATACATTGTATTTTCTTCTTCCGCATTATCACTCGACCGCACACGTATTTACTATCAATTTCTGATTTATGCCAAAGAAGGTATTTGCGACCTTGAAATGACACGTATCCGCTATTGGTATGACGAAGCCCGTGATGGAGGTGAAAAATATACTGCAGAAGAATGGATTACAGACGATATGGCTTTAAACAAGAAACAAACGAAACTGGCTCCGATATGTGGAAAGTTCAGAAGAGAAACCATCGACCTGAAAGACCAACTCTTCCAGCAGGTAACCGATGCTTTAGGACAAAAGCTTCTGGGTACGCAAACAACTGCAAACGTACAACAACCTGCCACTCTCTCTACACAACAGCCCACTCTTTCTGCTACAGGTGAACTGAAAACAGTGAGCATAGACCGGCTTCCTTCCAACTTGAATGAGCTGGCCACCCAAGGACGTATCACTCTGACTGCTGAAAACGGAGAAACCATTGACATCCAAACTGAAAGCTGGAGTGGACTGGGACAAATGTTGGGAAAGAATGTTGCCTATATTTTATTCGACCAAAGCCGCATCGCAGCCAACGCATTGATGGGACAAAACACGACCTACAAAGTTTCATTCTACTTCAACCAAAGCACACAGCCTTCGATAATTATTACTTGCAAAAAAGCGATGGCGCAACCAATGACTGCAAATGAATTGAAATCGCTCAACCAAACTGTCGATGCATCTAAACAATATACAATGTATATCGGTGAAATTACTCAAATTGAAATGAGATAACAAATTCCCTAAATTTCCAAAAGAGGATAGGATGTACACTCGCAAAGAGTAACATCCTATCCTCTTTTTTATTGCTTGCTGCCCATCTTACTGCCATCCGAAAAAACTTGTTTATAGCTTTTTACTACCGTAACAACATAGACAAACAAGTGACTATAGATTGTATAGACCTATCAAACGCCGGAGTACTGTATCTTCTTGTCTCCACACAGATAACTTCGTCTGGTATAAAATTAATAATCTTGCAGCGGATGGACCTATATGCGCTTGCCACTGCAACTATATCCGCGGGCTTCTGCAACCGGCTGCGTCTTGTTATGATTCTATCCGGAAAGGCAGTAGTCAGTAAGCATTGGTTCGAATGTTTACAAAATTTCATCAGGCAATTCAGAAACTGTTTTGAATTTATCGTGCGATGATTTGGGATAAGTTTTTGAGGCATTTCCGTTTGTGTAATGAGGAAGATAACGGCTATCTGACGAAGAATACAATCAGACTGCGATAAGGGTGTGCCAACGACATGAACCGCCTGTAAATCAACTTGCTGTAACAGATGGAAAGCTGTACGAAAAAGAACACGCAGACCAAGGTAGTCAAAATATCCACCACGTAATCCCAGACCGGGTGCTTCTCCAGATAGAAATCACGCATTACCTCGTCAAGCAACATGTAGAGCACATAAGTGATGAACGTCAGCAGCAGCCGGCTCCGGAGTGTGTCGAACCAAAATTTCATATCATCTGTATTTTATTGATTAACGCATGCAAAGTAAAAGCATTCACACAAGACTGACTTCAGAAATCTTTCCCAACCGACAAAAAGAGGCACTGAAACGTATTCCCTTTCAATCAACCTCTTCTGCCTTCGCCTTCTTACTCCGGAATATTCTATACCCTATTGCAGCAACCAGAACAGACATAAACGGAGAAAGGATATTAAAAAAGCTATATGGAAGATACTCCAGCGTAGGTACTTTAAGTACTGTCGCCTGCGTCATACCACAAGAATTCCATGGAATAAGCACCGATGTGACAGTAGCCGAATCTTCCACCGACCGACTAAGCAAACGGTTTTCATACCCTTTTCGCTCATAAAGTTTCTTATAGAGGCTGCTAGTCAGCAAGATGGAAATATACTGGTCGCCCGTAACGATATTACATACCAATCCGGTTCCAACCGTAGCTCCTACCAACGTAAAGGCCCTATGGGCAAGACGGGCAAACAGTTCGGTCAGACTTTTCAGCATACCACTTCCCGCAAGTACTCCACCGAAAGTAACCGAACAGACAATCAAGAATATCGTATTAAGCATCCCCGTCATACCTCGTGTAGAAATCAAGGCATCAATAGCCTCATTACCGGTCTGGATAGCCGTCGAGCCATAAAATGTAACAGTAATGCCCTTACATGCATCCCAAAAAGACAAACCTGAAAAATCAGTAAAAGGCAGTCCGGGGTTCGCTACTGCCCATACCGCTTGAGGCTGAGCGACAAGTCCCGTTACGGCAGCCATCACCGCAGCACAAAAAAGCGTCAAGACAGCAGGTACTTTCTTAACAATAAGCACACCAGTAAGTGCCGGAACAATCAGCAACCAGGGTGTAATGTTAAAAACAGATTTCAATGCCCCAGCAAACTCGGCAGTCTGTGACGCTCCAACCTGCTTGTGCATCAGACTCGCCACAAGAAAAATCACCATCGCTATCGTCAGCGAAGGGATAGTAGTAATCATCATATAGCGAATATGAGTGAACAAAGGAGTACCCGAAGAGGAAGAAGCCAACACCGTCGTGTCAGATAACGGAGAGACCTTATCGCCGAAATAAGCCCCCGACACAATAGCACCTGCCGTCCATCCCGGTTCAAATCCCAAAGCCACACCGATGCCTATCAATGCCACTCCAATGGTGGCAATCGTGGTCCACGAACTCCCTGTCATCAGCGATACTAGCGCACATATCGCACAAGCTGCAGCCAAGAATATTGCCGGATAAATTACCTGCATTCCATAACATATCATAGCAGGAACAATACCACTCACCATCCATGTGCCGGCAATCGCACCGATAAGCAACAAGATAAGGATAGCTGTACCAACTGACCGGATATTGTCGAGAATGCAAAACTCCAAAATTTCCCACGAATTCTTATAGGCAAACATCGAAATGGCTGCCGTAACAGCAGAAGCCAATAACAAACATACCTGACTCCCTCCCGAAAGAGCATCGGAGCCGAATATTTTTATAATCACTACCAGAGACAGGGTCAATACCACAAAAGGTATCAAAGAAACTTGCCACGAAGGCAGTCGGCGCTTCGGTGTCGATGCACGATTGTCTTTACTCATTTTCAATATTTAATCATCAACAAAACGCAGATTCACACAGATGATTTATCTTTTCCAATCTGCGGAAACCTGCGTTCCTAATGTTCTAAAATCAATACCAATATATTATACCACTCATTAGACAGCACCACGCAACTGCTTGTCCATGGCGGCTGCAGCACGACGTCCGTCACCCATTGCCAGAATCACCGTAGCACCTCCACGCACGATATCACCTCCGGCATAGATAGCAGGAATGGAAGACTGCATGTCATCGTTCACCGCAATGGTACCTTTACGTCCCAGTTCCAGTCCTGGAATGGAATTCGGTACTATCGGATTTGGCGACACGCCCACACTGACAATAGCCATATCAATATCGAGCGTTACAGTAGCCCCTGGTATAGCCACCGGGCTACGGCGTCCAGAAGCATCGGGTTCTCCTAACTCCATTTTCTGAAGCACCACTTGCTTCACACGCCCCTGCTCGTCGGCAATATATTCAAGCGGATTGTGCAGAGTCATAAACTCCACACCTTCTTCTTTGGCGTGCTTCACCTCTTCAATACGGGCAGGCATTTCAGCTTCCGACCGACGGTAAACAATAATTGCCCGCTCAGCTCCTAGACGGCGTGCTGTACGCACGGAATCCATTGCCGTATTTCCGCCTCCGACCACAATGACACGCTTTCCAAAAGTAACAGGGGTATCTGAATCCTCACTTGCCGCATCCATCAGGTTGACGCGGGTCAGATATTCATTCGATGACATAATATTGATTGAATTCTCGCCCGGAATGTTCATGAAGTTGGGCAGTCCGGCTCCAGATGCTACAAAAACACCCTTATAACCTTCAGCCTGCAAGTCTTCTACAGAAACCGTCTTCCCAATGATGCAGTCTTTTACAAACTCTACCCCCATTTTCGAAAGGTTCTCTATCTCTACATCCACGATTTTATTCGGCAACCGAAATTCCGGGATACCATATTTTAATACACCACCAATTTCGTGCAAAGCTTCGAACACGGTCACATCATAACCCATCTTAGCCATATCGCCAGCAAACGACAAACCGGCAGGTCCCGAGCCTACAACAGCTACTTTAACGCCATTCTTCGGAGCCAGTTCGGGCGTAGAAACCTGTCCGCTCTCACGCTCGTAATCAGCAGCAAAACGCTCCAAGTAGCCGATAGCAACGGCTTCGTGCCCCATCTTAAGATGAATGCACTTCGACTCGCATTGCTTTTCCTGTGGACATACCCGACCACAAACTGCAGGCAGTGCACTGGTCTTTTTCAATACACGGGCCGCCTCAAGAAACTCACCACGTTCGATATTTTTAATGAAGCCCGGAATATTGATACCTACCGGACAACCTTCCATACACGAAGGATTGGCACAATCCAAACAACGCTTAGCCTCTGTCAATGCCTGTTCTTCATTCAATCCGAGATTCACTTCCTCCTTACGGCTATGCGAACGGTATTCGGGATCCAACTCATTCATTTTCACACGAGGGATAGCGGTGCGTTCTTTCGGTTTCATTGACTTACGCAGGGCTTCTCGCCATGGAGCTGTACGGTCGTCCTGAGACTTTGTAACTTCACATACGTGCGGGTCTACCGGATCGAGTTTATGTATTTCTTCGCGTTCGATATCGCGAAAAGCCCCCATACGCTTCAACATTTCATCGAAATCCACTTGATGTCCATCGAACTCCGGCCCGTCTACGCATACAAACTTGGTCTTTCCTCCTACAGTTATACGGCAGGCACCGCACATACCTGTTCCATCTACCATAATGGTATTGAGCGACACATCGGTCGGGATATCGTATTTTTTGGTGAGCAGGCAAACGAACTTCATCATGATTGCCGGACCAATGGCAAAACACTTATCCACTTTCTCACGCAGAATGACTTCTTCCACACCAGCCGTTACCAAGCCTTTCTTCCCATACGAACCGTCATCAGTCATAATGATTACCTCATCCGAACTTTCACGCATCTCCTTCTCCAGGATAATCAGTTCCTTACTACGTCCGGCAAGTACAGTAATCACCCGGTTTCCGGCAGCTTTCAACGCCTGCACAATAGGCAACATTGGAGCAACACCCACGCCTCCACCAGCACAAACCACCGTACCGAAGTTTTCAATGTGCGTGGCCTTACCAAGTGGTCCTACCACGTCAGTAATGTAATCACCCTCGTTTAACTCGCACAGGCGTGTAGACGATAATCCCACCTCTTGTACCACCAATGTAATCGTGCCCTTTACCGGATCTGCCTCAGCTATGGTAAGCGGCATACGTTCACCTTTTTCTCCTACGCGCACGATGACAAAATGCCCAGCCTTACGTGACTTGGCTATAAGTGGTGCTTCCACCACTAATTTGAACACCTTTTCTGAAAAATGTTCCTTTGAAATAATTTTATTCATTTTGTCTTGATGTAATAAGTTAGTTTTCAGCACGGCAAAGTTAACTTTTTCAAGCTCATCTGCCAAACAAAAATCAAAATTGTTGCCAACACACCTCATATATACAATCTCAACAGCCTGAAAATCCATCACAAATATTCCTTCCTAATCTATATAAATCTATCTTTTATTCGATAATATTCCAACGAATTGTGTAACTTTGCAGAATAATTTTAGTGAACAATCAATTTTAACCATAACAGACGCTATGATTCTATTTTTCAGAACACCTAATCAAAGTGTGATTGCTACCCAATGCAATAAGGAAATGAATGCAGACGACATCAAGAAACTGAGTTGGCTGTATGGAAACGCGACGGTAGAAAAAGAAGAGAATTTACAAGGCTGGTTCATCGGTCCACGCCGGGAAATGATTACGCCGTGGAGTACGAACGCGGTAGAAATTACCCAGAATATGGGACTTACAGGCATTCGCCGCATCGAAGAATATTTTTCCGTAAAGGACGAAAACGCGGAACACGACCCGATGCTGCAACGCATGTACCACGGGCTAAACCAACAGATATTTGACGTAAATATCAAACCCCAGCCCATTATTTACATTGATGACCTGGAAGCTTACAACGAACAGGAAGGACTGGCACTCTCACGCGAAGAGATGGACTACCTGAAAAAAGTAGAACAAGACCTGGGACGCAAGCTGACCGACTCGGAGGTGTTCGGTTTCGCCCAAATCAATTCGGAACATTGCCGCCATAAAATATTCGGCGGTACGTTCATCATTGACGGAAAGGAAATGGAATCATCCTTGTTCCAGATGATTAAGAAGACTACCAAAGAGAACCCGAACAAGATTATCTCGGCATACAAAGACAATGTAGCCTTTGCCGAAGGTCCCGTAGTAGAGCAATTCGCTCCGAAAGACCACTCTACATCCGATTATTTCATCATTAAAGATATAAAGACCGTCATCTCCCTGAAGGCGGAAACGCATAACTTCCCCACAACGGTAGAGCCGTTCAACGGCGCTTCTACTGGTACCGGAGGTGAAATCCGCGACCGTATGGGCGGAGGAAAAGGCTCGTGGCCCATTGCAGGTACAGCGGTTTATATGACTTCTTATCCCCGTACCGATGAGGGACGCGAATGGGAAAGCATCCTGCCCGTACGCAAATGGTTGTACCAGACTCCCGAACAAATCCTGATTAAGGCTTCGAACGGTGCTTCCGACTTCGGAAACAAATTCGGGCAACCTCTCATCTGCGGTTCGGTATTGACCTTCGAGCATCAGGAAAACAACGAAAAATATGCATACGACAAGGTGATTATGCTTGCCGGAGGCGTGGGCTACGGAACAAAACGCGATTGCCTGAAAGGAACGCCCGAAGCAGGAGATGAAATCGTAGTATTAGGAGGTGACAACTATCGCATCGGACTGGGAGGCGGTTCGGTATCGTCGGTAGAAACCGGCCGTTATTCATCAGGCATCGAGCTGAATGCCGTACAACGTGCCAACGCCGAGATGCAGAAACGCGCATACAATGTAGTGCGCGCCCTCTGCGAAGAAGATACCAACCCGATTGTTTCCATCCATGACCACGGTTCGGCGGGTCACGTAAACTGCTTGTCGGAATTGGTTGAGGATTGCGGCGGATTGATTCACATGGACAAGCTGCCTATCGGAGACGAAACACTTTCGGCAAAAGAAATCATAGCCAACGAATCGCAAGAGCGTATGGGACTGTTGATTGAAGAAGAATCTATCGAACATGTGAAAAAGATAGCCGAACGCGAACGTGCCCCGATGTATGTGGTAGGCGAAACCACGGGCGACCATCGTTTTGCCTTCGAGCAAGCCGACGGTGTACGCCCGTTCGACCTGGCGGTAGACCAGATGTTCGGTTCTTCCCCTAAGACTTATATGGTAGACAAGACTGTAGAACGCCACTATGAAAACGTGACCTACGATGTAACCAAGCTGAACGAATACGTGCGCCGTGTGCTCCAACTGGAAGCCGTAGCCTGCAAGGACTGGCTGACCAACAAAGTAGACCGCTCGGTTACCGGTAAAATCGCGCGCCAGCAATGTCAGGGCGAACTTCAGTTGCCTTTGAGCGATTGCGGTGTGGTTGCGCTCGACTATCGGGGTGAGAAAGGTATTGCCACAGCTCTCGGACATGCTCCGCAAGCAGGTCTTGCCAATCCGGCATACGGTTCGGTATTGTCTGTAGCCGAAGCCCTGACCAACATCGTATGGGCACCTTTGGCAGACGGCATGGACAGCCTCTCGCTTTCGGCTAACTGGATGTGGCCCTGCCGCTCGCAAGAAGGTGAAGACGCACGTCTCTACACGGCGGTGAAAGCATTGTCTGATTTCTGCTGTGCCTTGCAAATCAATGTGCCTACAGGAAAAGACTCGCTTTCGATGACGCAAAAATACCCGAACGGAGAAAAGATTATCAGCCCGGGAACAGTTATCGTATCTGCAGGAGGCGAAGTATCGGATATCAAGAAAGTTGTTTCTCCGGTAATGGTAAACAATCCGAAATCGACCTTCTACCACATTGATTTCAGCTTCGACCAGCTCCGCTTGGGAGGTTCGGCATTTGCACAATCCTTGAATAAAGTGGGCGATGACGTTCCTACCGTACAAAATCCCAGCTATTTCCGTGATGCATTCCTTGCCATTCAGGAACTGGTGAACAAAGGACTGATTTTAGCAGGACACGACATTTCGGCAGGAGGTCTTATCACCACCTTACTCGAAATGTGCTTCGCCAATACCGAAGGCGGTATGGAAATCAACCTCGATAAATTCAAGCACGAAGACATCGTGAAGATTCTCTTCGCTGAAAATCCGGGCGTTGTCATCCAGGTAGCCGACAAGCACAAACACGAAGTCAAGAAAATCCTGGAAGATGCAGGCGTAGGCTTTGTCAAGCTGGGTACACCTGCCGACGAACGCCATATACTTGTCACGCTTCACGAAGCTACTTACCAGTTCGGCATCGACTACTTGCGCGATGTATGGTACTCTACTTCCTACCTCCTCGACCGCAAGCAGAGCATGAACGGATGCGCCAAGAAACGTTTCGAGAACTACAAGATGCAACCGCTCGAAACCGTATTCGACAAGTCATTTACAGGCAAGCTGTCACAATTCGGCTTGAACCCCGACCGGCGCACACCAAGCGGCATCAAGGCGGCAATCATCCGTGAAAAAGGGACCAACGGTGAACGCGAAATGGCATATATGCTCTACTTGGCAGGCTTCGATGTAAAAGACGTAACGATGACCGACCTTGTAAGCGGACGCGAAACACTGGAAGACATCCATTTCATTGTGTTCTGCGGAGGGTTCTCCAATTCCGACGTATTAGGCTCGGCAAAAGGATGGGCTGGAACCTTCCTCTTCAACCCAAAAGCCAAGGCGGCACTTGATAACTTCTATGCACGCAAGGATACCCTTTCGTTAGGCGTATGTAACGGATGCCAACTAATGATGGAATTAGGGCTGATTACTCCTGAGGACAAGAAACAGGGCAAGATGTTGCACAACGACTCGCACAAGTTCGAATCGGCATTCTTGGGCGTGACCGTACCGATGAACCGAAGCGTGATGTTCGGCTCGTTGAGCGGCTCAAAATTAGGCATCTGGGTAGCCCATGGAGAAGGAAAATTCTCGTTGCCTTATCCTGAAGACCATTACAACGTGGTATTGAAATATTCATACGATGAATATCCGGGCAATCCGAACGGTTCAGACTATAGCGTAGCAGGTATCGCCAGCCAGGACGGACGCCATCTGGCTATGATGCCGCACTTGGAACGTGCCTGCTTCCCCTGGAACAATGCTTACTATCCTGCCGACCGCATTCACGAAGACCAAATCACACCGTGGATGGAAGCCTTCGTCAATGCGCGTAAGTGGGTAGAAGTACATAAGTAAATACCTTTAATATATAAGGAAACACAGATTAACGCGGATTAACGCAGATTATCGAATGAATATCTGCGAAAATCTGCGTTAATCCGCGTTAAAAACAAAACTCATAAACCTTTCCGTTATGCTGAACAAGTTCTTTATTCTAATAGGAATGATACTGATGTCATTATTCCCTATAAACGCCCAAATATTCAAATACATCGGCATGGATAACGGACTCAGCAGCAGAAGGGTACTTTCTATCGAACAAGGAAAACAATATTATATCTGGATACTTACCCACAAAGGGGCAGACCGTTACGACGGGAAACGGTTCACACATTACGACCTGTTCCATCAAGGAAAAGCCCAAGACTTCTATCCCAACCTTAACCTCCTACGCACCGACAGCAAACAGACAATATGGGAAATAGGAAAAGATGGACACCTTTTTCGCTACAACGAACTGAAAGATTCTTTCCAGCTCACTTTCGACCTGCATCTTGCTTATCCGGAATTGAAGAAGCACCCTATATCGGCACTTTATATGGACCGTTCGGACCGGATATGGATGTGCGTGAACCAGCATTTTGTCATTTACGACATCCACTCGGGTAAACACTACCAGTTACCCCAACAGGCAAAAGGCAAAATCATCGGCATTGCACAGGCAAATGCAACCGAATATTATCTGGCATCCGAATTACAATTATACAAAATCCGGTTTGAGGATTTCCAGATTCGAGAGATATATCCCATCCATCTGCCTGCCCTCCAACTGATAGACTACCACCAACCTACACACCAGCTTGTCATCAATAGCCTGCTGGATAAGGTGTATGTATATAATCCGCTGCAAGAAAAGCTAACGGCACTGGGCAATTCGATGAAAGATATTGGCATTAACAATATCATCCCAGACCGTACGTACCCTGATACACTTTATATCGCCACCGATGGGAAAGGCGTTTACCGCCTGGACATGAATCGCCTGCACCTGGAACCATTCCTGCAAGAAGACCCACGCACCCCCAATAAGATGAATGGAAACATCATCAAAGATATTTACATGGACCACGCCAGACGACTTTGGAACGTGGTCTACCCTACTGGTATCACCATCTATTCGGAACAATATCCCAGTTATCAGTGGCTTGTACACTCGCCCAACAATGCCAATTCCTTGGCAAACAATTGTATCAACGACATTCTGGAAGATGCCGATGGAGACATCTGGTATGCCACCAGCAACGGCATAAGCTGTTTTGACACTCAGCGGAAGCAATGGACCAACTATCTCACTTCTTCCGACAAAGGCTCCAACGGAGAAAGTGAAAACCGCATCTTTACAGCTCTTTGCGAAGTTCGCCCCGGCCTTATCCTAACCGGAGGATACATGTCGGGAATCTATGCAATAGACAAGCAGGCCAGACGAGTGACCTTTTATCAGCAACAAAAGTTCTCACCCGAAGAAGGACCGGACAAATATATCCGATGCATCCTGCGCGATGAAGAAGGCCTTGTATGGACTGGAGGATTCTACCGCCTGAAATCGCATCATCCTCACACGCACGCCACTGCCGAGTATGACATAGGCTATCCTATTACAACATTGGTACAAAAAGACAAACAGACAATGTGGGCAGGTACCATAAACGGGGTATTCGTCCTCAACAAACAGAGTGGTGAAATCCGTCCGCTTGACAATGAAATCGAAATGGGTTGCATCAATGCCATCTGTCTGCACCCAAAAAGCCGGTATACCTATATCGGAACCTCCGGAAACGGACTGTTCGTTGCCGATGATCAAGGAAAAATCATCCGGCACTACCATACCGAAAACAGTGGCTTGGGAAGCAACAATATTTACAGCATCACGAACGACCGTGAAGGAAATCTCTACCTGGGCACAGAAAACGGACTGGCATTTTTCAACCTCTCCACTGGTACATTTACTAACTGGACCAAAGAGCAAGGTCTGCTGGCAGCAAGCTTCAACCCCAATGCAGCTATCCATAGCCGGAATGGGGAAATGATATTCGGAAGTAACGAAGGTGCCATCGTCTTGCCTGATAACATCCAGTTACCTTCCGATTTCTATAGCCATCTGGTATTTACAGACTTGAAAATCATGTACCGAACAGTACACGCGGGAGAGAAAGATTCTCCCCTTTCCCAACCGCTTGACCAAACGACACAAATCAAGCTGGGGTATAACCAGAACACTTTCTCACTCAACGTTTCATCCATCAATTTCGACAATTCATCCGACATTGCATACAGCTGGAAACTGGAAGGATTCTACGATGAATGGTCACCTCTCTCGCCCGACGGACTCATCCAATACACCAACCTCTCGCCAGGCAATTATACCCTGCACGTACGAGCCGTCCTGACCGATAATCACCAACCGATAGAAGAGCGCTCTATCCGTATCCTGATAGGACGTCCGGCATGGCTCACCTTTTGGGCATTTCTGGGCTATGCCCTTATCATCATCGGCATCACATACCTCTTGGTACGCATCAAAATGATACGCCACGAGAAACAAGTATCGCAAGAGAAAATCAATTTCTTCGTACATACCGCTCACGATATCCGTACACCGCTCACCCTCATCAAGGCTCCTTTGGGTGAAATCCTGAAAGACGAACATTTAAGCGATAAGGGAGTAATGAATCTAAACCTCGCCCTGCAAAGCACCGAAAACCTCTCTGACCTTGCAGACAATCTCATCAACTTCCAGAAAGAAAGTTACTACAGTTCACAAGCCGTAGTGTCACGACATGAGCTGGGAACCTACCTGCAAACCTACCTGAAACAATTTCAGGCATACGCCGAACAAAAAGGCATCAGCCTACATTATACCTCCACTTTCAGCCAACTGGATGTATGGATAGACCGTAATAAGATAGACTCTATCCTACGAAACCTCATCAGCAACGCCTTGAAGTACACACCGCACGGAGGAGAAATACAGATAGAATCCGGATATACCAAGAATCGCTGGACACTCTGCATCAAAGACACCGGAATCGGCATCCCCAAAGAAGACCAAAAGAAACTGTTCCGTTTCCTTTTCCGGGGCAGAAATGCTACTAACCAACTGATAACGGGTTCAGGTATCGGCATGTTGCTCACCTATCGGCTCATCCGTAATCACGAAGGAAAAATAAGTTTCACAAGTGCTGAAAACGCAGGCACCACCTTCGTCTTGAGCTTCCCCATCCGGAGCGAACATTATCAGTATCGCACCGATGAAATCCCAGGCGAAGCCTTCGCCACAATGGAAGAACGAGAAGAAATTCTTCCTGCACTTCCTCAGAAAAAGAACGTCCGGAAAGCAGCTTCCAATGCTCCTCTTATCTTAATAGTAGAAGACAACACCAGCCTGCGCACTTTCCTTGCAGAAAACCTGGCTGACACCTATCGTACAGAAGAAGCCGGCAACGGACAAGAGGCACTCAGCAAGATACGCACCCTTCAGCCCGACCTGGTCATCTCCGACGTAATGATGCCCGTAATGAACGGAGAAGAGCTATGTGGAACCCTGAAAAGTGACATTGAAACCAGCCACATACCAGTCATTCTGCTCACAGCCCTGGGAACTAAGGAGGATATCCTGCGCGGTCTACAGACCAAAGCAGACATGCATATTGTAAAGCCCTTCGACCTGACAGTACTGAAAGCAAATATCAATAACCTGTTGGAAAACCGTGAGTTTATACGTAAGCGTCTGAAGCAGGCATCATTAGACATGGAACCACCTGCCGAAGACATCCCTCTCCCATCAGGACTGGACGAAGACTTCATGCGCCGTGCCACTACTTTCATTAAGGAAAACCTAGGAGGTGAACTGACTGTAGACACCCTGTGCGCCAGCATGAACATGAGCCGCACCAGTTTTTACAACAAGATGAAGGCACTAACGGGCATCGCCCCCAACGAATTCATCCGCAATATCCGTATGCAAGAAGCTGCCACCCTGCTGAAAAGCCAGCAATACACTGTAGCAGAAGTTTCCGACCGTATGGGTTTTGCCGATCCGAAATATTTCGCCGACACGTTCAAGAAATTTTATGGCGTGCCGCCCAGCGTATATAAGAAAAACGAATAACAAACCGATTAAAACAACAACATGAATTTCTACATCAAGTCATTCCTTATCTTTACCCGCATCGGGATGTTCACCATCGGGGGCGGATATGCCATGGTGCCGCTCATCGAAGACGAACTAGTCGACAAACGGAAATGGATTACCCGCGAAGACTTCCTCGACCTGATGGCACTGGCACAAACCGTACCCGGCATCTTTGCCGTCAATATAGCCATTTTCATCGGCTACAAGTTACGAAAGTTCTGGGGAGCTTTCTGGATGGCACTGGGCACCATCCTCCCTTCGTTCCTTGTCATCCTTGCCATTGCCCTTTTCTTCCAACAATTCAAACAATACCCTGCAGTGGAAAACGTGTTCAAGGGCATCCGCCCTGCTGTAGTGGCATTAATAGCTGCCCCCACGTTCAAGATGGCAAAGTCGGCACGTATTAACCGCTATAACGTGTGGATTCCCATTGTTTCCGCTCTTCTTATCTGGCTCTTGGGTTTTTCTCCCATTTATGTCATTATCCTAAGCGGACTGGGAGGATACATCTATGGGAGGTTAAAATCTAAACATTGAAAATTAGAAGTTTGCATACACCGGCTCAAACATCAACCGTTCACTATTAATTATTAATTATTAACTATTAATTATCCATATGCTTTTCCTGCAACTTTTTTACGCATTCTTCAAAATCGGACTTTTTGGATTCGGAGGCGGGTACGCCATGATATCCATGATACAAGGCGAAGTTGTGACCCGCCACGCCTGGCTCACATCGCCCGAGTTTACCGACATCATCGCCATCAGCCAAATGACTCCTGGTCCTATCGGCATCAACTCTGCCACTTATGTGGGGTATACGGCAGTAGTCAATGCAGGCTATTCGCACGCTTGGGGTATTTTAGGCTCTATTATCACGACTGGTGCCGTGGTGCTTCCTTCGTTTATCTTGATGGTCCTCATCAGCCGGTTCTTCCTGAAATACCAAAAACATCCTGCTGTGTCTTCCGTATTTAGTGGATTACGTCCGGGCGTAGTAGGACTGCTTGCTGCTGCCGCCCTCGTATTGATGAATGGAGAAAACTTCGGCACCGCCAATGTGCAAATCATCGTCAGCATCATCCTCTTCGTAACTGTCTTCATAGCCTCCTACCGCTTTAAGGCCAATCCCATCCTGCTGATTGTACTAAGCGGTATTGTGGGATATCTGGTTTATGGATAAAACAGAAGTTCCGGATAGCCCACATCAACCAGGAAAAGAGCATGTGCAGGCACGGAAGTCCCTGCACTACAACGGTCTTTTGCTTCTATCACCCGACGGAACCCGTCAAGGGTAAGTTTGCCCCTACCTACTTCGACTAGCGTACCTACCACCGCACGCACCATATTACGGAGGAAACGGTCTGCCTGAATAGTAAACACCCATTCATCTTCGCCCACCTGTTCCCAGCCAGCTTGCATGATACGGCAATTATTAGTCTTCACATCAGTATGAAGCTTGCTGAAGCTCGTAAAATCGGTGTATTCGAAAAGAACAGATGCAGCCCGATTCATTGCCTCGAAGTCAAGCGACTGAAATACACGCCATGCATAATGCCGATGGAATGGATCCTTATTTGTGGTAATATGGTACTGATACCGCCGATAAGTGGCATCAAAACGGGCATGAGCCTCGTTTGTAACCCGACGCATCCGGTAAACCGCAATGTCAGGCGGAAGCAGGCGATTCAGCTTGTCCACCATCCGAAATATATCTACCGGAGCATCAAAATCAACATGTGCCACCATCAGACGAGCATGCACACCGGCATCGGTACGCCCGGCTCCAACCACTTCCACCGGACGGCGCATCAAGACAGACAAGGCTTTTTGCAATACTTCTTGTACACTCATGCCATTGGGTTGTACCTGCCAGCCGTGATAAGCTGTGCCGTCATATCCTAAATAAATGAAATAACGTACCATTTCCCTTATCTTGCCGTTATGTGAAAACATCCTTGACGCAACTCATACTTCACATAACACCGGTCTGCCTGACGTAAGTCACGAAGCACTTCCGACAATACCAGTTTCAAGGTATCTGCACCCACATCCTGCATGGGACGCCCCTCGGGATGCTCGACTTTAGCAAATCGTTTCCAACTGATATCGAACGTAGTACCATAAAAATGACATGAGTTGAGCGAAGCATTTCCGTTGGTACGACGTAAACGCTTCACGTCATCTTTGGTGCGCAACACCGATGTCACAATAATTTTATTCGGATTCAACCCCTTCCGACCCAATGAGTCAAGAAAATTCATGCCTATAGTATCCAGCAAGGCACTAGCCTTCGGAACAAGAAAAGGAATTGAATGTGTCAATGAGTCCATATCATAATGCCCGCACGGAGCTATGTGGGTAAGACGCGACCCGACTTCATCTTCGGCCTCTTCACGCGAAGCAATGGGACGGATGCCGATACGCTTAGCTGAAGACAACTGCACATCATTCAGGTCATTGAAACTCCGTTTATAACTTACTACCCCACGGATGTTGTGCGGATTGTTCAGCACAATACTCCGGTCAGGCTCCATACAGCTTCCCAACACAACCAAAAAGCCCCCTATTATCAGGACTGTTCGTATGAAAGTTCGTATCATTTTCTTCTTTTTTAGTACAGATTTCACAAATCTAAACAATATGGCACAAAGATAACGAGATTCAACGAAACATCCGATGAAAAAAGAAAAGAAAATGCCCGATAAGAAGCGTTAGATTAAAAGGAATGATTAAATTTGCAGAAATTTAAATACGAACAAAGACTGAATGATAGAAAAGCATATTGTACTGGAGGACATTGACCCGGTTGTCTTTTATGGCGTCAATAACGCCAACATGCAGATGATTAAAGCATTGTTTCCAAAACTACGAATCGTAGCACGTGGAAATGTCATCAAGATTATGGGAGACGAAGAAGAAATGTGCGCTTTCGAAGAAGCTATCCTTGACTTGGAAAAGCATTGTGCACAATACAATTCGTTAAACGAAGAAACCATCCTCGATATCATCAAGGGAAACAAACCTGCGGTAGAAAAAACAGGGGATGCCATCGTATACAGCGTAACGGGAAAACCCATCACACCGCGGAGTACCAACCAGCTGAAGCTAGTCAAAGAGTTCGACAAGAACGACTTGATTTTTGCCATCGGTCCTGCCGGTTCAGGAAAAACCTATACCGCTATAGCACTGGCAGTACGTGCTTTGAAAAACAAGGAAATAAAAAAAATAGTCTTGAGCCGTCCGGCCGTAGAAGCGGGAGAAAAACTGGGATTCTTACCGGGTGACATGAAAGATAAAATCGATCCTTACCTGCAACCGCTATATGATGCATTGCAAGATATGATTCCTGCCGCCAAGCTCAAGGAGTATATGGACCTGAACATCATACAGATAGCCCCGCTGGCTTTTATGCGTGGGCGTACACTGAACGATGCAGTGGTAATTCTGGATGAAGCCCAGAATACCACCACACAACAAATCAAAATGTTCCTTACACGCATGGGGATGAATACCAAGATGATTGTAACAGGTGATATGACGCAAATAGACTTGCCTTCACACCAGACTTCGGGACTGGTACAAGCCCTTAAGATTCTGAAAGGAGTGAAGGGCATCGGCTTTATCGAGCTGAACAAAAAAGACATCGTACGCCATAAACTGGTGACACGTATCGTGGAGGCATACGAAAAATTCGAAGAAGAGAACAAAGGCAACAAGGTGACAAGGTCCTGAACAGTCAAGATTATCTGAAAACCTTGCCCACTGAAAACTTGTCACCTAATTAAAAATATAATAAAATATAAAACTATGAGCAAAGCATTGACAAAAACCGATTTCCACTTTCCGGGACAAAAAAGTGTATATCACGGAAAAGTACGTGATGTGTACAACATCAATGATGAGAAACTGATTATGGTGGCAACCGACCGCATCTCCGCTTTCGACGTGGTTTTGCCCGAAGGTATCCCTTATAAAGGACAGATGCTGAACCAAATCGCAGCCAAATTTCTGGATGCTACCGCCGATATCTGCCCCAACTGGAAACTTGCTACTCCCGACCCCATGGTAACCGTAGGCGTATTGTGCCAAGGATTCCCCATTGAAATGATAGTGCGCGGCTATCTGTGCGGAAGTGCATGGCGTGCCTATAAGAGCGGTGTACGTGAAATTTGTGGCGTACGTCTGCCCGAAAATATGCGTGAAAACGAAAAATTTCCTCATCCCATCATCACCCCTACCACCAAGGCGGAAATGGGTATGCACGATGAAGACATCTCAAAAGAAGAAATCCTGGCACGTGGATTAGCTACTCCCGAAGAATATGACATACTGGAACGCTATACACTTGCCCTCTTTGAACGTGGTACACAAATCGCTGCCCAAAGAGGCCTGATACTGGTAGACACAAAATACGAATTCGGCAAACACAACGGTGAAATCTACCTGATGGATGAAATCCACACTCCAGACTCAAGCCGCTACTTCTACCTGGAAGGCTATCAGGAACGCTTCGAAAACGAAGAACCGCAACGCCAGCTCTCGAAAGAATTTGTCCGCGAATGGCTGATGGACAATGGCTTCCAAGGCAAAGAAGGACAAAAAGTGCCCGAAATGACTCCAGAGATAGTATCGTCCATCAGCGACCGTTACATCGAACTTTATGAGCACATCACCGGCGAACCTTTTGTCAAAGCCGATACCGACCATCTGAGCGAACGTATCGAAAAGAACGTGATGAATTATTTGATGGAATGATAAAAATGTGACAATGTAACAATGTGAAAATATGACAATGTGCTAATGAGAGAATGTGCTAATGAGAGAATGTGCTAATGTGGGAATGTGCTAATGTGGGAATATTTTTTCTATCAGCACATTATTCATTAGCACATTAAAAAAACTCATTGGCACATTAGCACATTGTTCATTATAACAATTAGCACATTAAAAAAGCTCCTATGACCCATTATCCACAAGAGAAAATCAAGCCCTATAACGAAAGCGAAGGAAAAGCAGTACAGGTAGAAAAAATGTTCGACAACATCGCACCTGCTTATGACAAACTGAATCACCTGCTTTCTTTGGATATCGACAAAAGCTGGCGGCGTAAAGCCATCCGCCTGCTTAAACCCTACCGGCCGCAACACATCATGGATGTAGCTACCGGAACAGGAGACTTCGCCATCCAAGCCTACCGTATGCTCCAACCCGAAGAATTAATAGGAACCGACATCTCGGAAGGTATGATGAACATAGGACGCGAAAAAGTAAAACAAATGCATCTCGACAAGCAGATTTCTTTCGCCAAAGAAGACTGCACGACCCTTTCTTTTCCGGATAACCGCTTTGATGCCATTACCGTAGCTTTCGGCATACGTAACTTCGAGAATCTTGATAAAGGCCTGCAAGAGATGCACCGGGTACTGGTTCCCGAAGGGCATCTTGTAATTCTAGAATTGTCAGAACCTGAATGGTTCCCGATGAAGCAACTTTACTCCATCTATTCAAAAATCGTTATCCCTAATCTGGGGAAACTGTTTTCGAAAGACAACAGTGCCTATACCTACCTGCCCAACTCCATCAAGGCTTTCCCACAAGGAGAGGCAATGCAGGGAATTCTTCGCAAAGCAGGTTTCCGGGAAGTGAAATTCAAAAGACTGACTTTGGGCGTCTGCACGCTTTATTTTGCCACTAAATAATACTTTATAAATTTTATTCTATGAAAAAATTTGGTTTGATAGGCTATCCACTGGGACATTCTTTTTCCAAAAACTTCTTCAATGAGAAGTTCGCCTCAGAAAACATCGATGCACAATATGTTAACTTCGAAATACCCACCATTGACGAGTTTCCCAAAGTAACAGCAACCAATCCCGACCTTTGCGGATTGAATGTCACTATCCCTTACAAGGAAAAAGTCATCTCTTATCTCGACCATATAGACCCTGTAGCTGCCGAAATCGGTGCGGTCAACGTCATCAAGTTCGAATGGACAAAAGGCAAGCTGAGGCTGACAGGATACAATTCTGACGTCATCGGCTTTATGCGGTCAATAGAATCACTACTTGAATCCTACCATAAAAAAGCTCTCATCTTAGGTACAGGAGGTTCATCTAAAGCTATCAACTACGGTTTGAAGCAACTCGGGCTAGAAACACGATTCGTTTCCCGAAACCGACACGATGACCATACCATCACCTACAAGGAAATCACTCCCGAAATAATGGACGAATACAAAGTTATCGTCAATTGTACCCCTGTAGGTATGTATCCGCAAGCCGACCAATGTCCTGATATTCCTTACGAATGTCTTACCTCACGACACTTACTCTACGACCTCTTATACAACCCCGACACGACACTTTTTATGAAAAAAGGAAGTGATCAGGGAGCCGTGGTGAAAAACGGACTGGAAATGCTTTTGCTACAAGCATTCGGTTCATGGGAAATCTGGAACAAATGATTTTCCGCATCTACCAGAACAAGCCATTAATAACTAATAAACAGGTTGTGCAGTGAAAAAAAAGAAAATTCTTATCAGCGCCATAGTGGGAATCCTTGTATTGGCAGGTATCTTCATTGGAGCAGGCTTGTATATGCTTGACTTTTCCTTACGGCCTATTAACCGTGGGAAAGACATAAAAGGCTCAATGACTTACATACGCGAAACTTATCCACAAGTTGTGCCTTGGATAGACAGTCTGACACAATGCAATGCATTACGCGATACTTTTATCACTGCTCCCGATGGTATCCGCCTGCATGCATTCTATGCCTATTCTTCCAAACCTACGGCAAATACTGCAGTTATCATACACGGATATACAGATAATGCCATACGCATGTTTCATATCGGATACCTCTATAACCACTCGCTTGATTTCAATGTATTGTTGCCCGACCTGCGCTATTCCGGTTTGTCAGAAGGTGATGCTATCCAAATGGGGTGGCTTGACAGAAAAGACGTAATGCAATGGATAAATGTAGCCCCCCACCTTTTTGGCGATTCTCTCCGTACTGTAGTTCACGGCATTTCAATGGGAGCAGCCACAACAATGATGCTTTCAGGCGAAGAGCTTCCGACTTACATTAAATGTTTTGTAGAAGATTGTGGCTATACCAGTGTATGGGACCAGTTTGAAAAAGAACTGCAAGGAATGTTTCACCTGCCTGCATTCCCCTTGCTGTATATCACCAGTTGGATATGCCAACTTCAGAACGGATGGAACTTTCACGAAGCTTCAGCACTAAATCAAGTGGAGAAATGTCACCTCCCGATGCTATTCATTCATGGTGGAAACGATGATTTCGTCCCTACCTATATGATATACAAGCTCTACGATGCTAAGCCTCAACCCAAATCCTTATGGGTTGTGCCAGGAGTAGACCATGCACACTCCTACCGTGACTATCCTCAGACATATACAAAAAAAGTACAAGACTTTATAATGCCTTATCTTTCTCCTAAGCCTAGCAAATAAGTTGGTCTACACCTTTCATATTCCCCAATTAACGAATGTCCTCATTTAGCCAATCCGGCTGAATTGAAAACGCAGTAGTACTGCATTTGCCGATGAAGTTATATCCGTAAGCAGATGCAGTATATATTCAACCGCGTATGCAGTATATATTCATTTTTCAGAGGTATGTATCGATTGTTGGCGGCATTCATTTAATGACAAATTCTACATACCGGAAAAATAAAGAATCATCCTCTTCATTGGAGAAGATAATCCCTTGTAGTAGCCATACGCCAGGTATCCCTAAAAAAATGGCATATGAAATGATCTCGCCATTTTCATATGCCATTCTTATAAAATAATCCTAACTTGCCGGGGTTGGGAATTAATTACCTTCTTCCCTACAACAACAATCATGCCATCGTACCACCCACAATATCAAGCAATTCATTGGTAATTGCCTGCTGACGGCTCTTATTATAAAGCAATGTAAGCTCTTGAAGCAAGTCATTGGCATTATCCGTAGCAATCTGCATCGCCATCGTACGTGCTGCATGTTCGGCTGCAGCCGAGTCAAGCAAAACGGTATAAATCTTCAGACGCAGTACCTTGGGTAATAGTTCCTGCATCACCCGTTCTGCCGAAGGCTCAATAATATAATCAGCTTCCATGTGGAATTTCCGCGTATCGTCTTCCCCTTCTTGATTTTTCTGCTCTGCAGACAAATCAAGCGGCAAATACGCCTCTTTGGTCAGAATCTGCGAAGATGAAGACTTAAAATGGTTGTACAGCAAGATGACCTCCTGAATTTCATCAGCCAAATAACGGTCAATAAGCTCCTCTGCCAAATCGGATGCTTCTTTGTAATTGGGCTTTCCACTCATGTGTTGATAGTCACCCATTGGAGTGTATCCCATCTTCTTGACAGCATCAGCCACTTTACGTCCTACCGGATAAATCAGGATATCATCCTTCCGCACTGCCTGAGCATATTCTGCTACCGTTTCCTGCAAATGGCGAATCACATTTGCATTGAATCCCCCACACAAACTACTATTCGATGCAAACACGACAATCGCAATCTTCCTCACATCACGTTTCACAATGAAAGGCGACTCCACACTTTGTCCCGAACTTAAAAAATTAGTGAGCATATGGTGCAGTCTTCGTTCGTAAGGAAGCATATTTTCAATGTCGCCTTGCGCCTTATGGAGCTTGGCAGAGGCTACCATCTTCATCGCCGAAGTGATTTTCAGCGTCCCGTTGATGGAATTGATTCTTCCTTTTACTTCTTTCAGTGATGCCATGATGATTATTTGTCTTTAAATTGTCCTACAGTGTCTGCCGCTACTTTTTCGATGATTGTTGTCACCTCGTCATTGATTTTTCCACTTGCCAACACATCCAATACATCTTTTTGATGATTAGCACGCATCGTAGTAAGAAACGCATCCTGAAATGCGCGAACCTTATCAATAGGAATATCACGCATCAACGAGTGTGTTCCACAATACAAGATGGCAACCTGCTCGCCTACCGGCATCGGTGAATACTGAGGCTGGATAAGCAACTGGTTGTTCTTACGGCCACGGTCGATAGCCATGGCAGTAACGGGGTCCATATCACTACTGAATTTAGAGAAAGCCTCCAGTTCGCGATACTGAGCCTGGTCAATTTTCAACGTACCTGCCACTTTCTTCATACTCTTGACCTGTGCGCTACCACCGACACGGGATACAGAAATACCCACATTGATGGCAGGTCGGAAGCCTTGGTTGAACAAGTCTGTTTCCAAGAATATCTGACCATCGGTAATAGAAATCACATTGGTAGGAATATAAGCCGAAACGTCGCCTGCCTGTGTCTCGATAATAGGCAACGCGGTAAGCGAACCACCCGCTTTCACCTTCCCTTTCAGGCTTGCAGGCAAATCGTTCATGGTTTCTGCCACCTCTTGCTGGCTGATAATCTTTGCCGCACGCTCCAACAGACGAGAATGCAGATAGAAAATATCGCCCGGATAGGCTTCACGGCCTGAAGGGCGGCGCAAAATCAAAGATACTTCACGATAAGCGACAGCCTGCTTTGACAAGTCATCGTAAACAACTAACGCATGACGGCCCGTATCGCGGAAATATTCACCGATAGCTGCACCTGCAAATGGTGCAAAATACTGCAAGGCTGCAGGATCGGATGCAGTAGCAGCTACCACAATCGTATAATCCATCGCACCTTTTTCGCGCAATACATTTACAAGGCTCGCAACAGTGGAACCTTTCTGACCTACTGCCACATAAATGCAATATACAGGATCTCCTGCTTCGTAATTATGACGCTGGTTGATAATAGTGTCGATGGCAATAGCTGTCTTACCTGTCTGACGGTCACCAATAATCAACTCACGTTGTCCACGTCCAATAGGAATCATGGCATCAATAGCTTTCAGACCAGTCTGTAACGGTTCAGTCACAGGCTGACGGAAAATTACTCCCGGTGCCTTGCGTTCCAAAGGCATTTCACAAGTATCTCCTCCTATTTCACCACGTCCGTCCAAAGGTACCCCTAACGGGTCGATAACACGTCCCAACATACCTTCTCCTACATTAATAGAGGCAATACGATTAGTCCGCTTAACGACCATCCCTTCTTTCACTTGATCGGTAGGTCCCAACAAGACGGCTCCGACATTGTCTTCCTCCAGATTCATCACGACTCCCATAAGTCCGTTCTCAAACTGGAGCAATTCATTGGCTTCAGCATTACGTAATCCGTAAATACGAGCCACGCCATCGCTCACCTGAAGCACGGTACCTACTTCATCGAATTTCAAAGAAGTGTCTATTCCTTGCAACTGCTGGAGTAACACTTCCGAAACTTCACTGGGTTTGATATTATTATTTTCTGGCATAAGCTTAATAAATTGAATATTAAGAATCAGAAATAGAAAGTTGGAGAAGCTCATGGCTTCTCCCCTTTCAAAATTCTCAATTCTATTAAATGATTCTCCTGTTTTTTGCTATAAACTGCTGTTTCACACGCTTTAACTGATTAGCCACACTGGCATCCATCCGATACCCGGCGACCTCTACGATATAACCACCAATCAGTTCAGAATCCACTTTCGTATCCAATTCAATAGTAGCATTATTGTTACTTTTTGACAAAGACTTTTTCAAGTAGTCTTCCAATTTGGGTGATGGCACAGCAGTCATTAACTTGCCGATGAGAATGTTTTTATCCTCACGATACAAATCAATGTACGACCAGGTCATGAACTGCAAGAATTTTTCTCTTTTTTCTTCTAATACCAGACTAAAGAAACGCATCAGCTCGTCGCTTACATTGGCTCCGCCAGCTGCTTCATGCAATAATTTCAGCTTTGTCTGGACATCCAATACAGGATTCTCCACTGCATGACGCAAATCGGCAACACGGTCAAAATAGGTAGCAAGTCTTTTCATTTCCTGATACACTTTGTCTTCCTTATTCACCGTCTTGGCATAAGCAAGTAATGCCTTTGCATAACGTCTGGAAACAACTCCCGTATTCATAACCTAATTATTTTTTTGAAGATTCAAGCATTTCATCCAGCATACGGTCTATCAAAGCATTTTGCTCTTTGGCATCAATAAGCTTGCTCCGCATAATCTTTTCAGCTATTTCGACTGAAAGCACAGCTACTTGACGACGAATATCGCGGATTGCACTTTCCTTTTCGGTCTCAATCTGCTTTTTCACTTCTGCCATCAGACGCTGGCCTTCAACTATAGCCTTATCTTGAGCATCTTTCACGATGCGGTCACGTGTGACGGCAGCCTCACTCAAGATGCGGTTTTGCTCTTCACGTGCCTGAGCCAAGATCTTTTCACCCTCAAGCTTCACGTTTGCCAATTGTTCATTAGCTTCACGTGCTGCTTTCAGCGAATTGTCAATATATGCTTTCCGGTCCTCTACTGCCTTAATGATTACGGGGAATCCATATTTCGCCAACAAAACGAAAACAACACCAAACGTAATAATCATCCAAAACACTAGCCCCGGATCCGGAGTTAATAATCCCATAAGCTACATTTTTTACAAGAACAATGTCAACAAGCAAACCACAATGGCGATAAGGGCAACACCTTCGACCAAAGCAGCAGCAATAATCATATTCATACGCAAATCACCAGATGCTTCCGGCTGACGAGCCATAGCTTCCATGGCAGCACCACCGATTTTACCGATACCGATACCTGCACCCAATACTGCGATACCTGCGCCGATAGCAGCGCCCAATTTACTAATGCCAACACCTGCAGCAGCCTGCAATAAAACTGATAATAACATAATTCTAAAAATTTAATTGGTTATACTTTTTAATTTATTGTCCTTTTTATTCATGATGTTCTTTCACTCTCGACAAACCGATAAACACCGCCGAAAGCATCGTGAACACATACGCTTGGATGAATGCGACCAAAAGTTCAAGTGCATTCATAAAAATACCGAATGCCACAGCGACAACCGTCATCGAACCATTGATGACAGCACCGGCCTTAACTGTGATGAAAATGATAGCAATCAAACTCAACAAAGCAGCATGCCCCGCCATCATATTGGCGAAAAGACGAATCATCAAGGCAAACGGTTTAGTGAATATACCGAAGAATTCAATCAACGGCATCATAGGAATGGGGACTTTCAGCCATGTAGGAACCTCAGGCCAAAAAATCTCTTTCCAATATGCCTTTGTACCAAAAATATTGGTAAAAAGGAAAGTACATATTGCCAGCACCATAGTAATAGCAATATTACCAGTCACTGTAGCACCTCCTGGGAATATTGGAATCAATCCCATCAGATTATTCACCAGCACAAAGAAGAAAGCAGTCAGCAAATAAGGAGCATAGCGTTTGTAATCCTCCCCTATACAACCTTTGATCACATCATTGTATATGGACATTACTGTCGCTTCAACCATTCCCACACCACCCTTTGGGGCACCTTGTTCCAAAGCATGTTTTTTATACCAACGTGCACAACTTAACATAATCACTACCAATAAGGCACTGTTGATGAATAAGCCTAGCACATTTTTAGTAATGGAAATGTCAATGGGTCTCACCTCTTCGCCAGCAGCATTCCTCTCCACTATCTTGCCGTCATAAGCTCCTCCTTCGGCTATGTACAGACCTTCATATTCTTTTCCTTCCGCAAGATGGGAAGAACAAAACACATGCCAGCCCGTACTGCTTTTCACAATGACTGGGAGCGGAATGGTGAGATGTGTATCACCTACTGTGACCACGTGCCACTCGTAAGCATCACCGATATGCCCGAAAATAAGTTCGTTCACATCTATATCTTCTTCACCGCCGGTCTCCGCCCTCAGCGTCATTGTCGGAATTGCCGACAACAGCAGCAGCGTCAATACTATGTACCGTATTCTTTTCATTTTTTACTTGTTTACTTAATTTCAGTTTCGCTTCAAAGCGAAGGAAGAAACGGGTCTCGAAAACCAGAAACGCAAAATAATAAAAGACAAAAGCCGCCACAAAAGCCACTACGTCTTCTTTTATCACGAATCCATAGGAAACCAGTATCAAAGCACTTAATATCAATTTCAGCACTTTACATATCAGGTAAGTCATTGCTATCTTGTCCGTTCCTAATTCATAACCGAATGCGAACATAAAGATGTATAAAAAACCAAACAGATAAAAGAACACAGGGATAATCGGAAACCAAACAAAGTACCACGTTGGAATAACGAAATGAAAAATCAATCCCATTCCTGCTGTAAGAACAATGCTTGCCACAGTAAGCTCCTCTATGAATTTCTTCTTTACGGTCTTCAAATACATTTTGCCAATACAGCTTTAACTTTGCTACATCTCTCTTTTTCAGAGTTCAGCGCAAACTGATATCTGATTGTCTCTGACTTCTACGAATCCACCCTTAATTTGCAAGGACTGCGATTCTGTCCCAGTCGTATACTTCACTTCTCCAGCCATCAACGATGAAATCAGCGGCGCATGATTCACCAACACTTGGAACTCTCCAAGTTCTCCTGGTAAAACAGCCATATCTACTTTTCCCTCGAAAATAGTACGTTCAGGTGAAGCGATAACCAGATGAAGTTCTTTCATTAGTCATTCATTTTTAAGTTTGTCAGTCCTTCAGCTTATTTGTTTCTTACTTACAGTTTCTATAGCCTAGCTCACTATAGAATAAAAAAACAAAAAACTTAAAACCAAAATCCTTATCCTTTCGCTGCCGCAAGCAATTTCTCGCCTTTCTTGATAGCATCTTCAATCGTTCCCACATTCAAGAATGCCTGTTCAGGCAAGTAATCTACCTCACCATCCAGAATCATCTTGAAACCTTTAATCGTATCTTCAATGGAAACCATTACACCCGGTACACCAGTAAACTGTTCGGCAACAGCAAACGGCTGTGACAAGAAACGCTGTACACGACGCGCACGATTCACGGTCAGACGATCTTCATCAGATAATTCATCCATACCCAAAATAGAAATGATGTCTTGCAATTCCTTATTACGCTGCAGAATCTGTTTTACACGTTGGGCAGTCTCATAATGTTCTTTCCCCACAATCAACGGATCCAAGATACGTGAAGTAGAATCCAACGGGTCTACAGCCGGATATATTCCTAACTCCGTAATCTTACGGCTCAACACCGTTGTGGCATCCAAGTGTGTAAAAGTTGTAGCAGGTGCCGGGTCCGTCAAGTCATCAGCAGGCACATACACCGCTTGTACAGAAGTGATGGAGCCATTCTTGGTAGAAGTGATTCGTTCCTGCATCTGTCCCATTTCAGTAGCCAGCGTAGGCTGATAACCCACAGCCGAAGGCATACGTCCCAACAAAGCAGATACCTCAGAACCAGCCTGAGTGAAACGGAAAATGTTATCGATGAAGAACAAGATATCACGGGGACCGTTTTCACCCGTTTCACGGTCACGGAAAGACTCTGCAAGCGTCAGACCAGACAAAGCCACAGACTGACGTGCACCAGGAGGCTCATTCATCTGGCCAAACACCATGGATACCTGTGACTTCTCCACTTCCTTGTAATCCACCTTCGACAAGTCCCAATTTCCTTCTTCCATACTCTTCAGAAACTCATCACCATAGCGGATAACCCCAGATTCAATCATTTCTCTCAACAAGTCATTACCTTCACGCGTACGTTCACCTACACCGGCAAAGACAGAGAAACCATTGTGTTTCTTGGCAATGTTGTTAATCAACTCTTTGATAAGCACGGTCTTACCTACACCCGCACCACCAAACAAACCAATTTTACCTCCTTTTAAATAAGGCTCCAAAAGGTCGATAACTTTAATACCTGTAAAAAGAACTTCTTGTGATGTAGCCAGGTCTTCGAACTTAGGCGGCTCACGGTGAATCGGGAAACCATCTTTTTTATCCAGTTCCGTCATACCGTCAATCGCATCACCTACGACATTCATCACACGTCCTTTAATCTGATTTCCTACCGGCATAGAAATCGGATGACCGGCAGGTACGACTTCCATTCCACGCTTCAATCCGTCCGTACTGTCCATGGCAACGCAACGTACGGTATCCTCACCGATATGTTGCTGCACTTCGATTACCAGCGTACGCCCATCGTTACGAACGATAGTCAACGCATCGTGGATTTTCGGCAAGGATTTTTCCACATCCTGTCCTTCTTCCAATTTGAAGTACACATCGACCACCGGACCGATGACCTGCGAAATGTGTCCAACGATTTTTGACATAAGCTTTACTCTTTTTATTATAGATTCAATATTCTGTGTTACCTGAAACAAGTTTTACAATTGTTCAATGTTTGACCAAATCATCTATGCAAATTTAAATAAATATCTTATAAACCTGTCATTCTACATAACATTTTTTTATAAAAAAACCACTTTTCCCACCTAACGTGAAACAAGATATTAACATGACTGTCATTACAGCTTACTTTTTAAACAATTATTCACAGAAAAAGTTCTGAAAACGGTATCGTGTGCGAGAACGACAAATTTATCCGACAATCGTAGCTACCACTCTGCGCGCCCCACCATAATCCCTGAACTCGCATAAATAAATACCTTGCCAAGTACCCAAATTCATATGTCCATCCGTAATGGGAATAGTCAGTGACACCCCCGTCAAACTACATTTGGCATGACTGGGCATGTCATCCGAACCTTCATCAGTATGAGTGTAATAAGGCTGATTTTCCTTCACTAAATCATTATAAATACATTCCATGTCATTTCGCACGCTAGGATCATAATTTTCATTGATGCTCAATGCACAACTGGTATGTTTTACAAACAAATGTAACAGACCTTTTTCTGGAAGTACAGGCAAATGGCTTGCAACCTCCTGAGTAATCAAATGAAATCCTCTTCTTCGAGGTTTCAACGAAAATTCAACTTGCTCAATCATAAGTCACTTACTTTTTATGCATCCAAATCCCGTCCACCTTCCGACGGACCATAACTATATTCAAGACAGACACCAGTAAAAAGACACACGCTCCCGTCAACAAAGCCGGCAACAGACTTTCATTTCCCGCATCAGGAAGCAACGAAGTTATCACAGGCAAATAAGTTCCGCGTATCCCTATTACGATAGCTATGCCCAGCAACAACACAGACAGATTCAGCACAACAGCCAACATTTGATAGGGTCTTGCCACCTGCGCCGGACTATAACCTATCAACAACAATGTTTCCAGCTTTCGCATATTTTTCTGCAACAACAGATAAATACTAAGTATCAAAATATAGAAAGACAAAACGCTTATCAACAAACCGACAGACAAAACCACCCCGACAATCAATTTCAAAAACCAAACTGTCTTTCCAGCTTCCAGTTCGTTCCCTTCCATCTCATAGCCTTTGCGCTGGACAAACTGCACGATGCGTTCATCGGCTGGATTACCCACCTCAACAATCAATCGTGAAGGCTCAGCCTCAACTCCTGTGCTGAAACGTGCATTTGCCCAACGTATAAAAGATTCAGGTACCAATATTGTATTCAACCTACTGGAAAAACCTACGATATGACCTTTCATTTGCTCGGTTTTCCCATTCCCGACCAAACGGATATCCAAATTTACCATACCGATAATCCCTTCAGACAACTGAGGCAAATTCCGACTTTGCGCAAACCCGAAATTATACAAGTTCAAATAATTACGAGGAATGATGATAGGAATGACATTCGACTCGGGATTGAATTTCCATTCCTCCGACTGCACATCGACATACGCATCTGGAACCGATTCAAAAAACAAATCGGTAGACATCTTGATGCCTTGCAACCCCATTCCAGCCATCACTTTAAATTGAGAAGGTAAAAAACTACCCACACGCTTCACGAATGGCTGTTCTTCTATCTCTGCAATATCTCCAGCTGAAAATGTGGTCTGCTTGCCTACAATTGTACCTAACGTACTTACTTTCTTACTTATAATGATATAGTCACCTTTCAAAAAACTGTTTTCCTGAGTGAACATAGGCAAAACATCCCGATAAAACTGTACAGCAAGCAACACGATTACCATTCCACACACGTTTGCCAATGAAAAACCCAGTAATTGAGAAAGGCTGATATGCTGCTTCAATAACTTCCAAATCATATTTTTATAATGAACATTTTATGATTAAACTACAATGACAACACCCTATCGTATTCCAAAGGCAAATGTTTACCAATGGACGTCACCACCGCCCCTGCACCACGTTTACCGATTTCTTCACAAAGTATATCTGCCATCACTTTGCTGTTTCCATCGTCAAGGTGACTGATTGGTTCATCCAAGAAAATAAAGTCAAACGGTTGGCACAAGGCACGAACAAACGCCACACGTTGCTGCTGCCCGAATGACATGCGGCTTACCTTTTGCTCTTTTTTTCCATCAATCCCCAAACGCAAAAGCCACTCGTCAACCTGTTTCCGCGAAGCATAGCGGGTCAATGCATTCTTCAACCGGATATTCTCGATTGCACTCAATTCTCCGAACAACCTCATTTCCTGAAAAAGCATACTCAACGAACGTTTTCGCAAATCCACCCATTCACGCACCGAAAAACTGCGCACATTACGCCCGTCAAAAGTAATGATACCCTGGTAATCTTTCCGATACCCATAAATAAAACTACAAAGAGAAGATTTACCTGTACCCGAAGCTGCCTCCAGCAGATAAATCTTCCCTTTTTGAAAGGTTATCTGCCGATGCCATACATCTGAGATAACCATATCCTTGCCGGCAAATACTTCCGGCAACGTTTGTTGCAACTCTATTGTTTCCATTGTCTTCCATTCTTTATTCTTCCATTCGGGAACGATACCCATTGCTCTGACAAATACCGTCCCGAACGCATGAATCACACTTTAATTTATCGAACTCAACAGCACACGGAGAATATTTTGCTTCTTGTCTTTCATTACCAGTTCCATCCGTGACTTTTCCGCATCAACCGATTCAATGACAAGGTAATCCAACCCCTTCACAAACCTGAGCGCCTCCATTTCAGGACGGTCTGGAAATGATTGCCCAGTTTCCAGCAACGCAGCAAGGTTCATTGCATAAAAACAACGTTTTCCCTTCACTTCCTTCCCCCACGGGCAATCACGCAAAGAGAGTCCTTCCACAGATGCATCTACCAACCGGGAATCATTGGTAAAATAAAACTTTCCGTCAGAGACCCCAAACCAGAAAGACAAACTTCCAGGACGCATGCCAAGCATACTGCCATCCATCATCCAAAATTCGTATGCAGAAGTTCCACGGTTTATCAGTTTCATCTGCCCGCCTGTCAGCAAGAGCAAAGGCTTCAAGTCCTCGAATGTCTGAAGAAAGCCATTATCTGTCACATCAGCATACGCAATAAACTTATTCGCCAGCAAATCACCCGCAATTGCCATATCTCCTTTCAATGCACTGAATATGGCCTCAAAATCGACAGGCATCATCGAATTTTCCAACTGGTTATTGAACACTGGATGCTCTTTCAACATTTCATACGCCTTCTTTCCATCCACATTCACCGATAACCAGAAACCCGTATTGGCAGGGAAAAAATCCAAATACTTGCCCGTCACCTTCCCGAACACTTGCATTTGCCTGTCTTTCATCTGCTTCATCACAGGATCCGTTGTCAGGTCAGTAAAGTCAACGGTCATCTTCCCTTCTCCAAAAGTAACCTCCGCCATACATTTCACATCCTTCATCTTCATGTCACCGGAAATACCCATCATCATCGGAGTCACGTAACGTCCGGGAATCAAATCAAGCGTTCCCAAAGCTATGACATCTCCATTCCCACTCTTCATCCTCGCAAAATCCGAAGTGGCACGATAACCTTCTTTCTCGCCTTGGCGCAACAACATCGAAGCAGTATGCAACAGATCTTGCGGTGCACCTCCATTAGGGTCGGCCAGCAACAGTAATGCATCTGACGTGTAGGCCGCAAGCACATTTCCCATAACCGTCCACGAACAACCATTCTCTTCCGTCGGCATTGAACAAATCTGTTGCTTGCTCAAAGCCTTGAATAACTCTTCCAGCTTCCCCTCGTCAGACACACGTGCCAACATCCCGGCCGAAATAGATTGCGATTCCATAAAAAAATAAAGATTCCTGCGAAAATCAATACCACTTTCCGAAGGGTTTTCAATTATCTTGTCTATTAATTGCCCGGAGCCTTGCATACCACTTTTCAATGCATCTCCCAGCCTTTGCACAGCGTTTTTTCCTGTTTCTCCCGACAATCCGCTTTTATCGACAATAGACACGGGATTGACGGATATCACCAAAGCAGCGTCTTCGGGCAAAGCAGATTCATATTCATTTCCGCCTGTACAAGACACCATCATCCCCACAAGCATCGTCCAACAGGCCATCCAGACACTTATTGTCTTTTTCTGTATCATAACATTTATATATTAAAAAATTTATTATTAATGTCCGCATCTACCCCCATCTAACTAAGTTGAAAACGCAATAGTACTGCATTGGCAGATGAAGTATATATTCAATCGCGGATGAAGTATATATTCATTCGCACATGCAGTATATATTCATTTTTCAGGGGTACATATTGGCTGTTTGCAGACATTCATTTTATTATTTATTCATTCACATGTACCAAGTTCATCAAATGCACCGATACCAATGCCGCCGTCTCCGTCCGCAGCCTTGACTTTCCCAGGCTTACCGGCTGGAAGCCGAAAGATTCCGCCAGCTTTACTTCTTCCGGACTAAAGTCACCTTCAGGCCCCACCAGTACCACTGCTCCAGCTTCCGGATTCAGCACGTTCCTTAACAAAGGCTTTTCTCCCTCATAACAATGAGCTATGAATTTTTGTCCCGGAAAGTCCTTACACACGAACTTGGCAAAATCTACCATTCCATTCACCAAGGGTTTCCGTGCTTTTAGCGACTGCTTGACTGCGGATATCACAATTTTCTCAATACGCTCATTCTTCACCACTTTACGTTCCGAAAAACGGCAATTCAAAAATGTCAGTTCATCAAAACCAATCTCGGTAGCCTTCTCCACAAACCACTCCGTACGGTCTATGTTCTTCGTAGGAGCCATGGCAAGATGCAAATGTCCTGTCCAAAGCGGTTCCTGAGCAATGGTTTCAATAACCTTTACACGGCACCGCTTCCCGGCAATGCCATCTATCAAAGCCTTGTAGAAAAACCCCTTTCCATCGGTCAACAAGACTTCATCTCCCACGGTAAGCCGCAGCACACGCAGACAATGAGCCGCCTCTTCTTCGGGCAACTCCGCTTTAGTCCTTATGTCAGGCGTATAAAATGTATGCATAATCCCTCCCTGTATTAGTTTTTATTGTTTTCTTCATTTTCCCGTTTGCGGATTTCATCCCGCAATTGCGACGCGCGTTCATAATCTTCACACTGAACCGCCTCATCCATCGCCCTTTTCAGCATATCAATATCTACCGAGTTGATTGACATCGTATAGCTGGAACCGTCCGAAGAAATATTGCGCAAATGTTCTTTTTCCAAAATATCTTCGTATACATAAAGCGGGAAGCCTGCCCGCAATGACAACACAATGGCATCCGACGTACGCGCATCTACTACATCCACTTCCCCATCGGCTCTCCTTATATATAAATAGGTGGAATATATTCCATTCTTCACTTGATAAATAACCCCTTTCAGACATTGCAGACGACCAACTGCCATCACATTCAACAACAAGTCGTGCGTAAACGGACGTGGCGGCCTATAGTGCATTTCCGCCATTTTGATGCCCTGCGCTTCAACCGCCCCGATAATCAATGCCAGTTTCCGTTCCTCTCCCCCAACTTCTTCCAAAACCAACGCAAACGAATCTGACGGCTTCAAGACCGATGACATATCCAGAATCTTCAGTTCAACCTCTTTCATTCCTTCACGTGTTTATATTTAAAGACGATGGCAAACAAGACTGCCACCACCAATGCGTATGCAGCAAAAACAAACCAAGCACGGCTCCATCCCTCTACCTGAGGAAGCGAACTGTTGAAGTCGACAAAACGATTGACCACCGCCTGCGCACTCAGCGTACCGATGGTAGCTCCCAAGCCATTGGTCATGATAATGAACAGCCCCTGCGCGCTGGAACGCACATCCACATCCGTTTCTTTGTCGACAAACAAAGAGCCAGACACGTTGAAAAAGTCAAAAGCCACACCATACACAATCATCGAAAGGATGAACATCCACACACCTTCACCCGGATTTCCAAAACCGAACAAGCCAAAGCGCAATACCCACGCCACCATTGCGATAAGCATTACCTTCTTGATGCCGAAACGACTCAGGAAAAAAGGTATCAGCAGGATACAGCATGTCTCGCTAATCTGCGACAAGGAAATAAGTAAATTGGCATGCTGAACGCCAAACGTATCAGCATACTCAGGAATAGCACTGAAACTCGTAATATACGGATTGGCAAAACCATTGGTAATCTGCAAAGAAACTCCCAGCAACATGGAAAATATAAAAAAAACAGCCATCTTGCGCCGGCGGAACAACAGGAAAGCTTTCAACCCCAATGCCTCAGCCAATGATTTCGTACCTCCACCGCCACGATTTACCGGACAAGCAGGAAGTGTGTTGGCATAAACAGCAAGCAGAACACCCCAACCAGCACAAACAAAGAACTGCATATAATTGGATTGGAATCCCCACAAATCCACCAGCCACATAGAACAAATGAAGCCAATCGTGCCACACGTACGAATGGGTGGAAAAGCCTTGATAGTATCCAGCCCTGCGCGGTCAAGGGCGGAATAAGCTACTGAATTCGACAATGCCAATGTAGGCATATAAAATGCCACACTCATTGAATAAAAAGCAAACAGAACAGGAAACGAAACCTGGTCGCCTGCCGTCAAGCCATAATAACCTGCACCCGCCATAAACAGAGCAGCCAGCAAATGACTCAGCCCCAAAAGCCGCTGGGCAGGCACCCAACGGTCGGCTATGATACCCAAAATCGCCGGCATGAACAAGGAAACGATACCTTGCATAGCATAAAATATCCCGATGTGACCTCCCAGCCCAATTCCTGCCAGATACGTCCCCATCGAAGTCAAGTAAGCCCCCCACACAGCAAATTGCAGGAAGTTCATCACTATCAATCGAACTTTGACATTCATATTCGCTTCATTTAATCATATATACTCCAAATAAAAAACAATGAAACAAATATACGGAAAGATTATGACTTTACAAATTGTGAAACAAGAAAATAAGAAGCTGTTTTGAATTTCTCCAAAAAGTTTTTCTTGGCTTGATGTATCCGTTTTCGTGTGTGCTTTGGGCGATTTTTTGGTCCTTTTCGCTCCTGTTCTTCGTCAGATAGCCCGCTATCTTCCTCATCACAGAAGCGAAAATGCCTCAAAAACTCATCCCAAATCATCGCACGATAAATTCAAAATAGCTTCTAAAAAACTGATTTCAAGCATGCCTTTTAATGAACATAAGTGAGTTAGCCGTTTCACATAAGTAAGTTATGCGTTTCACATAAGTAAGTCAGTCCTATCACTTATGTTCGTTTGAGAGTGTCAGCATGTGAATGTGTCCTGCAACGACATCAGCAAAACGCACAAATCCATACCGCGCATAGTATGAAAATAGAAAATAAGGACATTCATAAAATAGAAAACCATAGATTGAAAAAAAATAGTTTTAAAAACTTGCCCAATTCAAAGAAAAGCCATACCTTTGCAGCCGGAAAAGAAAAAGAAAGATTTTCAATTTAATCAAAACCTATTAAAGGCTTGTTAAGAAGAATGTCATTCTTTTCAGTAGCAATGAAAGGACAAACCGGTCCGGCAATTGCTACAAAAGTTCAGATGGCGCTTTCGTCTAGTGGCCTAGGACGCGGCCCTCTCACGGCTGAAACACGGG
>ERZ857521.257-NODE-257-length-85107-cov-10.774291_pt1 | contig 85107 bp, 62 predicted proteins | sample MGYA00519701_ERZ857521 | MGnify/ENA primary metagenome ERZ857521 (study PRJEB31778, sample SAMEA3449346) | human gut metagenome | biome: human gut; feature: human-associated habitat; material: faeces | place: United Kingdom | collected 2010/2012 ...
ATGATGGCGGCGATAAAACAAGCCCAAGGCGGTCAAAAGGGGGATTTGGGTTAAACCCGAATCACACTTTTGAGACCAAAGCGATTCTGCGCCATTGCCCCGCAGCTTGGACGGCGAGCGTGGCGAAGGCGTAGCGGGCTACGCCGAGACACGGCGGCGGACAAGATGCAGGCAAGGGCACGGAAGCGGTTGGGAAGCATGATGGCGGCGATAAAACAAGCCCAAGGCGGTCAAAAGGGGGATTTGGGTTAAAAAACAAAACCGTTTGTTTTGTGTTGTCTGCGATTTGATGTAACTTTGCAGAAGTCAAAAACAAACTGAGGCAAAGGAGCGGCCTGCCGCGCCATGCAACCAAAAACAAGACAAATGAAAAAACTGATTTCAGCTATCGCCGCACTGTGCGTGTCGGCGCCAATGGCTTTCGGACAAGTGCCAAAGCCGGTTGAGGATGTGAACAAAGTAGTAGACAACACCCCCGACAGTATAGCCAAAGCCCTGATGTCACGCCCCGCGCCGGGCACCACACGCAAGAAAGGCAAGCCCGTGGCCTTCTTCATCGGCGACTCAACCATGCGCAACGGCACTCTCGGCAACGGCAACAACGGGCAGTGGGGATGGGGCTTTTTCATCAGCGACTACTTTGACCCGACGAAGATAAGCGTTGAGAACCAGGCCCTCGGAGGCATGAGCACACGCACATTCTACAAGCAGCTGTGGCCCGACATACGCAAGGCGTTGCGCCCGGGCGACTGGGTGATCATCTCGCTGGGCCACAACGACAACGGCCCATACGACAGCGGACGGGCCCGCGCCGTGCTGCCCGGCACCGGCAACGACTCGATCATTGTGACGATAAAGGAGACCGGCGCCAAGGATACCGTATATACTTACGGCGGCTACATGCGCAAGTACATCGAAGAGTGCCGCAAGGCAGGGGCCAACCCCGTGCTCATGTCGCTCACCCCGCGCGACGCCTACGGCAAGGACGGCAAGATTGTGCGCAAGCAACAGAGCCAATGGCTCGAGCAGATAAGCCGCGAGCAAGGCGTGCCCTACGTAGACCTCAACGAGATATCGGCCGCCAAGCTCGACAAGTACGGCCGCTGGAAGGAGAGCTACCATTTCTACAAAGACCACATACACACCAGTAAGTTCGGCGCCGAGATGAACGCCCGCTCCGCAGCCGAGGGCATTGCGGCAAGCACCGACCCCGCCCTGGCTCCGCTGCAGGCCATGATGCACAACGTCGAGCTGCCCACCGTTGCCGTGAAACGCGAGAAGGGCAAGCCGGTGGTGTTCATCACGGGCGACTCGACGGTCAAGAACACCGACAAAGACCCCGACGGCATGTGGGGATGGGGGTCGCAGGCATACACCGTGTTCGACTCGACGAAGGTCACATGCGCCAATTGCGCCAAGGCCGGACGCTCAACCCGCACCTACCTCAACGAGGGGCGGTGGGACCAAGTGTACAATTCGCTGCAGCCGGGCGACTTTGTCCTCATTCAGTTCGGCCACAATGACATAGGCCCCATCGACGACAAGAAGATGCGGGGCGTCATTCCCGGCACCGCCGACTCAAGCCATGTGTACCGCATGAAAGACTCGGGCATGTATGAAGTGGTATATACCTTCGGGTGGTACCTGAAGAAATTCATCCAAGACGTGCGCGAAAAGGGAGCCACACCCATACTCCTCTCGCTCACACCGCGCAACGAATGGCCCGGCGGAAAGATTGAGCGCCGCAACGACACCTACGGCAAATGGTACCGCGAAGTGGCCAAGGAGACCGGCGTAGAGTTTGTAGACGTACACAACATCACCGCCGACTACCTCGACAAGAAATGCGGCAGCAAGGAGAAGGCCATGGAGTACTACAACCACGACCACACCCACACGTCGCTGCTCGGCGCACAGACCAACGCCAAGAGCGTGGCAAAGGGGCTGCGCGACATAAAGAGCCCGCTGGCGGATTACTTGAAATAACCCGCCAAACGGGGTTTGGGACATTGCATTGCCACCATCGCCGCAGTGACCCTACGGGCCACTGAGCCATTGGCACCGCCACGGCCTAAGCCGCAAAAGGCACAGCCGGGCACGGAGGCACAAGCCGGCCGCGACGCGACGGTGGCAATGCCCCCCCGAAACCCACCCGCAATGACAAGACAACCATAAATCACAACCGGCCCACGGCACCCGAGCCACAAGGCCAAGACATCGAAACCTCATCACTTCAATGATAGACAGAGCCACCGTAGAACGCATTCTCGACGCCACGGAAATAGTAGACGTGGTGTCTGAATTCGTGACGCTGCGCAAGCGAGGGGTAAATTACGTGGGGCTGTGCCCCTTCCACGACGACAAGACCCCGTCGTTCTACGTATCGCCAACCAAAGGGGTGTGCAAGTGCTTTGCCTGCGGCAAGGGAGGCAACGCCGTGCACTTCCTCATGGAGCACGAACAGATAACCTACCCCGAAGCCCTGCGCTGGCTCGCAAGGAAATACAACATAGAGATAAAAGAGCGGGAACTGAGCGACGAAGAGAAGCGTGAGGCCGGCGAACGCGAGAGCATGTTCATCGTCAACGAGTGGGCGCTGGAATACTTCCAGAGCGTGATGGCCAACGACCCCGACGGACGCGCCATAGGCAAACAGTACTTCAGAAGCCGCGGCTTCCGCGACGATATCATCAGCAAGTTCCAGCTTGGCTACGCGCTGCCGCGACGCGACGCCCTCTCAACGGCCGCCAAGGCCAAGGGATACAAGGAGGAGTTCCTCGTGAAGACAGGCCTGTGCTACCGCAAAGACAACGGCGAGCTGGTCGACCGGTACGCCGGGCGCGTGATATTCCCGTGGATTAACGTGAGCGGCAAGGTGGTGGCCTTCGGCGGACGGCTGCTCGACTCGCGCACCAAAGGCGTGCAGCAGAAGTATGTCAACTCCTCCGACTCGGAGATATACCACAAGGACCACGAGCTCTACGGCATCTACCAGGCCAAGAAATCGATAGTCAAAGAAGACCGGGTGTTCATGGTCGAGGGCTACACCGACGTCATCTCGATGCACCAGTGCGGCATAGAGAACGTGGTGGCCAACTCGGGCACGGCCCTCAGCCTGCACCAGATAAGGCTGCTCAGGCGCTTCACGCCAAACATAGTGCTGCTCTACGACGGCGACGAGGCAGGCATACACGCGGCCATGAGGGGCACCGACATGCTGCTGTCTGAGGGGATGAACATCAAGGTGCTGATACTGCCCGACGGCGACGACCCCGACAGCTTCTCGCGAAAGCACACCGCCGAGGAGTTCAGGGCGTACATCGACGACCACCAGACCGACTTCATTGAGTTCAAGACCAAGCTGATGCTCAACGGCGTGACAGACCCGGTGAAACGCTCGGAGGCCATAAGCAGCATTGTGAAGAGCGTTTCCGTGATTCCCGACCAGATAACCCGCGACACTTACCTGCACGAGTGCTCCGTGAGACTGCAGATGAGCGAGCGCACGCTGATAGCCACAATGAACCGCTTCATCAGCGGCGAACGCGAGGAAAAGGCCAAGGAGGCCGAACGAGAAGAGCGCAGGATGGCGCGCGACGCGGCTGAGGCAACAACAGGAAACGCCCCCATCGGACTGCATACCGACGACGAACAGACACGGCAGGTGGAAAGGATGATAATACAAGAGGTGCTCCGCCACGGCGACGAGATAATATTCGAAGGGCTCGAAACAGACGACGGGCAGACCGTCAACCTGTCTGTCGCGCAATACATCGACTACGATCTCGCGCAAGACGGGCTCAAATTCACCGACGAACTCTACAACCGCATACTCGCAGAAGCCGTGGAACACAGCACGGAAGAAGGGTTCAGGGCCGAGAACTACTTTCTCCACCACCCCGACATCGACATAAGCGCACTGGCCGGACAGCTCGCGCTGAGCCCCTACAGGCTGAGCCGGAGCCTCGAAATGAAGCATACGGCCGACAACCTGCGCCAGCGCGTGACCCACCTGGTGCTCGACCTAAGGATGAACATTGTAAAGAAACACCTCAAAGACATACAGGCACAGATGCGCACGGCGGGCTCCGACATGGACCGCATAAGGCAACTGATGGAGGAATACAAGGAGGCCCAGCAACTGCGCGACGTGCTGGCACGCCGCATAGGCAGCGACCTCGTGGTATGACCAGCCCGCCGCTAAGTGTCCGTAGTGCCTTGTCAACTATTCACAACCAACATTACAAAGCAATCATGTATTACATAGAAAAAAGACTGGAGATATCTGCGAGCCACCAACTCAGGCTCAACTACGAGAGCAAATGCTCGAGGCTGCACGGCCACAACTGGATTGTCACCATCTTCTGCCGGGCAAAAGAGCTCGACGAAAACGGCATGGTGTGCGACTTTACGCACATCAAGGCGAGGATACACGACTATCTTGACCATGGCAACCTCAACGAACTGCTGCCTTTCAACCCCACGGCAGAGAACATGGCGCGATGGTGCGTGGAGCAAGTGCCAAACTGTTACAAGGCCATTGTGCAAGAGAGTGAGGGCAACACTGCCACATACGTCAGGGATGAAGAGGATTAACGAGATATTCAACTCGCTGCAGGGCGAGGGCTACAACACCGGGCGAGCCGCGGTGTTTGTGCGATTCGCCGGATGCAACCTGCGCTGCCCGTTTTGCGACACCGACTTCGCCACAGGCCGCGAGATGAGCGACAGCGACATTGTGGAAGCCGTCTCGGCATACGACGCACGCTTCGTGGTGCTCACAGGAGGCGAGCCCACGCTGCAGGCCGATGCCGCCCTGACCGCCAGGTTGCACGAGGCGGGCTTCGAGATTGCCATGGAGAGCAACGGCACAAGGACTGCACCGGACGGCATCGACTGGCTCACCATTTCGCCAAAGCAACCGTTTCTGGGCGAGGCGGCGCGCCCGGTGGTAAGGCGCTGCAACGAACTGAAGTGCCTGTTCGACGGGCGCACGCCCGTGACCGACTTCGGGATAGAGGCCGACTATTACTATCTGCAACCCTGCGACATGGGGGGCGGGCCCGCCGACGAGCGCAACCGCCGCATCACCGAGGCCTGCATCGACTACATACTGAGCCACCCGCGATGGCGGCTGTCGCTGCAGACGCACAAGCTTACAGGCATAAAGTGACGCCTGCATGGGCCGCAAGGCTTGGCGCCGACGGCCCGGCAGGCCACCAACACAGAGCCCGCAATGATCCGAAAATGGACTTGCGGGCTCTTTTGTATGTGCGCACAATGGCCAACCAAGGTTAAAATGAACCTGAAACAGGCCCAACCAGCCCCAACAACAAGGGTCACCTGCATTGCCCGGCTTACCCGGCAACAATGGAAAACCTGCCCCCAAACAATGAAAGACCAACCCGCCCGCAGCAACATGCCGACTGCACAGAGATACCAAACAACCTGTTTTAATTGACAAAACGAAAGAAAAAGCAAAATCAAGCCTACATTTCCTTAATTTAAGGCGGATTTGATTAACACGCCGTAACATTCGAGCGTTCGTCTATACACAGCCATGCCGCCAGCAAAAGGCAAAGCCGGCACACCACGGCACAAACTTCGTAAAAAAGCCGACACACCGCAAACAGCATACACCATCCCGTATGTTAAATCCCGAAAGCCAACAAATGGCCCCGTAAAATGCGTTAACGAAAACACCGTTAAACATTAAAACTTTAATAGATAACCTTTTTTACGGTGTTTCAATCTTTAGTAATTTTGGGCAAAATTATAACTAATCAAAACACAGAAAAGCCATCCGCTGCAAGCCTCCGTGACGGCGGCAGCAACCGCAGCAGGCAGCCATGCCACCCGCGATGGCAATCTGAAACAACACAAAAACCACACGCCAAGCCCGTGTGCCGCAAAGCATGACGGGCCAAAGTGGCTAACATTATTAAATATAATTACAAAACCATTACTACTATGCATGAGGGATTTAAAACAAAGTTGGCACTGACAGCATCAATGCTGCTGTGCCTCTCTGCCCCGATTGGGCTGCCGCCAACACGCGCGGCAGCCCAAAACAGGCCACAAAACGCCACTGTCGGCGGCACTGTGACCGATGAAAGCGGCGAAGCCATCATCGGCGCGAGCATCGTTGTCGACGGCAGTGGCGCCACCATCGGCACCGTCACGGACATCAACGGGAAGTTCTCGCTGAACGTCAGGCCCGGCACCATGCTGCGAATATCCTATGTCGGCTATGCCACCATGACCGTAGAGGCGCGCCCGGGGATGGTTGTCACGCTGAAGGAAAACGCCAACGAGCTTCAAGGGGTTGAAGTAGTGGCCTACGGAACGCAAAAGAAAGTGACTGTGACCGGCGCCATCTCCAGCATCAAGGGTGAGGACTTGGTGCGCACCCCGGTAAGTTCAATCAACAATGTGCTGGCCGGCCAGCTCACAGGAGTGACCACCGTGCAATACTCGGGCGAGCCGGGGAGCGACGCCGCGAGCGTGTTCGTGCGCGGCCAGGGCACATGGACCGACTCCGAGCCGCTGGTGCAGGTTGACGGCGTTGAGCGCTCGATGAGCGACATCGACTACAACGACATCGAGAGCATCACCGTGCTGAAAGACGCTTCGGCCACGGCCGTGTTCGGCGTGAGGGGAGCCAACGGCGTAATACTGATAACCACAAAGCGCGGCCAGAGCGGGAAGACGCGCGTGAGCGGCTCTACTTCTTACAGCATACTGACACCGACAAAGATGGTTGAGCAGGCCTCGAGCTATGAGTACGCCATGTTCTACAACCAGATGCGCGCCAACGACGGCGGCGAGCCCATGTTCTCTGACGAAGTGATACAGAAGTTCAAAGACGGAAGCGACCCCATACGCTTCCCGAGCACCAACTGGGCCGACTACATCATGAAAGACGCCACACTGCAGACACAGCACAACGTGAACATAAGCGGAGGCAGAGAAAACGTGCGTTACTTCATCTCTGCGGGGGCGTTCACGCAAGGCGGACTGTTCAAGCAGTTCAACCAAGACTACAACAACAGCTACAGCTACAACAGGTTCAACTACCGTGCCAACCTCGACGTCGACGTGACAAAGACCACCACGGTGTCGATGAACATCGCGGGCAACGTCAGCAACGCCCACAAGCCGTACACAGGGCAGGGCGCGTCGGGCATGATAAAGGCCATGTACCAGGCAACCCCGTTCTCGAGCCCGGGCATAGTTGACGGCAAGCTGGTGTACACGGCCACCGACTACGACGACGTGCAGCTGCCGTTCACGGGCGGGTCGGGCATGACCTACTACGGGTCGGGCTTCATGAACACCCAGGTGAACAAGCTCAACATGGACCTCATAGTCGACCAGAAGCTCGACTTCATAACCCGCGGCCTGTCGCTCAAGCTGAAAGGGTCGTACAACAGCGCATACGACGTGTACAAAAACGGGTCGGCAAGCGTGGCCACATACACCCCGGTGAAGCAAGACGACGGCACCATAGCCTACAAGAAGTCGGGCAGCGACGAGTCCGTGAGCTACTCGACCGACACCGACAAAGACCGCGACTGGTACGTCGAGGCGTCGCTCAACTACGCCCGCGACTTCGGCAAGCACTCCGTCACGGGCCTGCTACTGTTCAACCAGAGCAAAGAATACTACTACTCAAGCACCGAATACCCCGACCTGGCGCGCGGGTATGTGGGCCTCGTGGGACGACTCACCTACGACTATGCCGACAAATACCTCGCCGAGTTCAACGTGGGCTACAACGGCTCCGAGAACTTCGCGCCCGAAAACCGCTTCGGAACATTCCCGGCAGGCTCGGTGGGATGGGTGATAAGCGAAGAAAAGTTCTTCAAGCCGCTCTCAAAGGCCGTGAGCTTCCTCAAGCTGAGGGCCTCGTAGGGCCTCGTGGGCAACGACAAGGTGGGCGGCTCGCGATTCATGTACCTCTCCGACCCGTATGCCGTGAACAGCGAAGGCACCTTCTCGCGCGACTACCGCGGCTATGCCTTCGGAATAGAAAACAGCACGGTGCACAAGGGCGCCTACGAGTCGACGAAGAACAACGCCGAGGTTACGTGGGAGAAAGCCTTCAAGCAAGACTACGGCATAGACATCAACGTGCTCGACAACCGCCTGCGCACCTCGTTCGACTACTACCTCGAGCACCGCACCGACATATTGCTCACCGACGAGAGCGCCCCGTCGCTGATAGGCTTCACGGTGCCATACACCAACCAGGGCGTGGTCGACAGCTGGGGATGGGAGCTGTCCATGAAGTGGCAGGACGACATAAACAAGGACTTCCGCTACTGGGCCGGCATCAACCTGTCGTACAACCAGAACGAGATAAAAGAGAAGAAGGAATCCCCGATCAACAACGAGTACCAGTATGAAAAGGGCCACCGCATAGGCTCGAGGAGCCAATACCTGTTCTGGAAGTACTATTACGAAGGCTGCGAAGAAGACTATGAGGCCGAGTTCGGGCAGGAGTTCCCCACCCAGATAGTCTCCAACGACAAGCTGCAGCCCGGCGACGCCATCTATGTCGACCTCGACGGCAACGGGAAAATAGACGAAAACGACATGAGCCGCGACTACGGGTACACCGACGACCCCGAGTATGTGGCCGGACTGAACCTCGGTTTCAAGTGGAAAGACCTCAGCCTGTCCATGCAATAGACTGCCGCCTGGAACGTGAGCAGGCAGATATCCGACGTGTTCAGGCAGCCATTCCTCAACGCTTCGGGCAACACCGAGGGCGGACTGCTAAAATATCACGTGGAAAACACGTGGACTGTGGAGAACCCTTCGCAGGATGCAGAGTACCCGCGGGCCACATGGGAGAACGCAAACCAGAACTACGCCACCTCCACACTGTATGAAAAAGACTCAAAATACCTCAGGCTCAAGTCGCTCGAACTGGCCTACGACTTCCACTTCCCATTCATGAAGGCCATAGGCATGAGCCAGTTCCAGCTATCTCTGAGCGGCTACAACCTGCTGACATTCACCCCTTACATCTGGGGCGACCCCGAGGCAAGGGCCAGCAACTCGCCGTCATACCCGCTGCAGCGCACCTACACGCTGTCGCTCAAGATGGCCTTCTGACAGCAGCCTGCGGGCCACGCCCACGCCGAAGCCACGGGCGGGCGGCACAGCCACGGCGGCAAAAAAAACTTACACCAGCCTGGCCGCACCGCGAAATGGGCCATACAGCACCACGAAACGGGCCGAACGGCATGGCGGAACAGCCCGTCCGGGCATACAGAACGGGCCATATTGCAACGCCATGCGCAACCCGGGCGCAACCCGCTGTGGCACAGCGGAATGGCAAGCCACGACGGGGCGGCCCGCAACAAGCAAAAAATCATTACGCACGAGGCTCACCAATGCCTCGGCAGAATCACTTAAACAACAACAGACATGACACTAAACACGAAACTGGCCAAAGCATTGGCCAAAGCCGTGGCAGCCATTGCCATGGTTTTAACGACGGCATCATGCACTGACAACATAGCCTTCGGCAACGACTTCCTCGACAAGGCTCCGAGCAACTCGACAACGAAGGACTCCGTGTTCAGCAAGGCAGAGTATGCCGGACAGTTCCTCACGGGGGGCTACTCGCTGCAATACTACGGCATACCCTACCGCAGCAGCTCGTCGGCGCCACTGTCGGCCAGCTACTGGCAGGGCAAGTTCGACGCGCTGACCGACATATACCACCTCCACTTCCCCAGCTCGTCGATATACCAGAGCTACTACACCGAGACGTTCACCGCCAGCTCCGACGGCAGCATCTACGGCTTCGACACCGAGAACGTCTGGGAACTGGTGCGCGCAGCCTACCTGTTCCTTGAGAACGTAGGCTCCGTGCCCGACATGAGCGACGACGACAAGGCCGTCTTCAGCGGCGAGGCCAAATGCCTCATAGCGTCGGCCTACTTCAACCTCTTCAAGTTCTACGGCGGGCTGCCAATAGTGAAAAGCTCATTCACCGGCCTCGACGAGAGCTACTGGATGCCCCGGGCCACGGTGGACAGCACCGTGACTTTCATGACCGGACTGCTCGACGAGGCTGCCGCCGTGCTGCCATGGGCCTACACCGGCACCGAGGCGCAGACCGAGACCGGCCGCTGGACCCGCGCCTGGGCCATGGCCCTGAAGTGCAAGATACTGCAGTTTGCCGCCTCGCCACTGTTCAACAGCGACCAGCCTTACTACGGCGGCACCACCGAGGCAGAGCAACAGCACCTCGTTTGGTACGGGGGCTACAACCAAGACCTGTGGACACAGTGCCGTGAGGCGTGCGACGAGTTCTTCGACGCCCTTGCCGCCAACGGATACTACAAGATGACAGAGCCGGCCGGGACGACCACAACCGACTACCGCTACGCCTTCCGCTACGGCTACGTCAACCAGGCCAGCACTGAAGTGATACACTCCGTGAGGGTGAGCACGAGCACACACGACAGCAAATACTCCGCCTATACGCTCATGGGCGACAACGAACGCTATGCCTACACGCCCACACAGGAATATATCGAGATGTTTCCGTGGAGCGACGGCACGCCGTTCGACTGGGAAAAAGACAGCCTGGCAGGGCTCCTCGACCAGATGTTTGTCAAGGGAGACACCGTCGAGGGGCTGCAAGACCTGCAGAACCGTGTGCTCACCCGCGACCCGCGCCTCTATGAGACGGTGCGCATCAACGGCGTGCCGCAGGTCACCGAATGGTCGTCGGGCAAGTGCAGCGGCGACATATTCGAGTCGTGGGTGGGCGGAACGACAGCCCTCAACCAGCCCAAGACCGAGACCGGCGTGTTTGCCACGGGATATGCCAACAACAAATACTACGTAGGGTCGTGCTACGACCGCCAGGCGCCACAGTGGGACGTGCTGCGCATGTCCGACCTATACCTCACTTACGCCGAAGCTCTGCTGCAAGCCGACAACGACTTCACCCGTGCCATAGAATACGTAGACAAGGTCAGGGCGCGCGTGGGGCTGAAAGGGCTCGTGGAGTGCAACCCCGACAAGCCGCTGACCACCGACAAAGACAGCCTCATGGAGGAAATACTGAGAGAGAGGGCCTGCGAGCTGGGATTTGAAAACGAGCGCTACTTCGACCTCATACGCTACAAGCGGGCCGACATCTTCTCGAAGAGGCTGCACGGACTGCGCATATACCGCCTGGTGAAAAACGAAGAGACGGGCGAGTGGAAACGCTCGGAGACAAAGTGGACCGACGGCGACAAGAAGACCGACAGCGACGACCCGACGGCCAGCGGGTTCTATGAGCCAACGCACTTTGACTATGAGCGCTTTGAGCTCACGCAGCCCGTGAGGCTCGCATGGACCAACGGCTTCGACCCGAAGTGGTATCTCTTCCCCTTCCCACAGACTGAGATAAACAAAGGCTACGGCCTCGTGCAGAACCCGGGGTGGTAACACTGCCACACCATTTACAACAAACAAACCCAACAAACATGCAAACAATGAAAGCAAACAAAATAATGGCGGCAGCCATAATGGCCTGCGCCGCCATGCCGGCAGCGGCACAGAGTGACAGCACCGGGCTGAAGTCGGCTGCCGAGTCGTTCGCCGCAACGCCCATAGATGTGGGCGCCGACGTGACCATACCGCTCGAAGAGTCGACAGCCGCCGTCTCGGTGATAACCTCGGCCACCACCGACAGGCGCAGCTCGCGCAACATAGCCAACTCCATTCTCGGCCAGGGCACTGGCCTGGTGAGCCTGCAGAACTCGGGCTCATACAGCGACACAGACCCAACTTTCTATGTGCATGGCCTGCAGTCGCTCTCTACCAGCACGCCGCTGGTGCTCGTCGACGGCATTGAACGGAGCATAAGCGACATCACACCCGGCGAGGTGGAGTCGGTGCAGATACTGAAAGACGCGGCCGCGGTGGCACTCTACGGCTACAAAGCGGCCAACGGAGCCATACTGGTGACCACGAAGCGGGGCAAGTACAACACCAAGACGGTGAAGTTCAGCTACGACCATGAGTGGCAGTTCATGGTGAAGAAGCCTCAATTCGTAGACGCGGCGACATACGCCGAAGCCGTCAACGAGGCACGGTCCAACGACGGCCTATCGGCCAAATACACCACCGACGAGATCAACGCGTTCCGCTCGGGCCAGTACCCATACCTCTACCCCAACGTCGACTGGGTGAACGAGACCTTCCGCAACCACGGCGTGGCCAACAAATACAACATGGAGTTCAGCGGCGGAGGCAAGGCGTTCCGCTACTTCACCTACATCAACCTTACCACGAACAAGGGGTTTGTGGCCAACGCCGACGCCAACTCGGGCTACTCTACGCAAGACAAGTACACCAAGGGGAGCATCCGCGTCAACCTCGACGCCTACATAACGCGCACCACAAAGATGAAGGTCAACCTGCAGGGGGTGCTCGACGAAACCAGCGGGCCGTCGGCCGACCTGTGGGACTTGGTCTACTCCGTGCCGGCGGCAGCCTTCCCCATCAAGACCGAGAGCGGCCTCTGGGGCGGCACCTCGACCTGGAGCGGCACGCTCAACCCCGTGGCCCAGTCGGCGGGGGCGGCCTACGTGAAGAACCACTCGCGCAGCCTCACATCCGACATCACGCTCTCGCAAGACCTCTCGGGGCTGCTCAAGGGGTTCAAGGCCAGCGTGCGCGTGGGCTACGACAACAGCTCCAACGTCTACGAAGACCACAGCAAGACCTACGACTACGGCAGCCTGACGCCGGGCCAGTGGGTTGACGGCGAGCCCACGGTGTCCGCCGAATACAAGGTGACGGCCGCCTCGGAGATGGGAACGTCGGCCGAGACCAACGCATACGCGGCCCGCTTCCACTTCGACGCAGGCCTAAACTATGCCAACACCTTCGGCAACCACTCTGTATACTCGCAGCTCAAATGGGACTACGAATACGAAGACGAGACAGGACTCAACACAACCGTCTACCGCCAGAACGTGTCGTGGTACACCCACTACGGCTACAAGGGACGCTACTTTGCCGACCTTGCCCTCGTAGGGTCGGGCTCCAGCCGCCTCGCCCCGGGCACCAAGTGGTCGTTTTCGCCCACTGTCTCGGCCGCATGGGTCATCTCGAAGGAGAACTTCATGGCCAAGGCCAAATGGCTGAACCTGCTTAAGCTGCGCGCTTCGTTCGGCATTATCAACGCCGACTACCTGCCCGGCGACGACGTCTGGACGTATTACACGCAGCAGTATGTGACCACCGGAGGCACCTACCCGTTCACAAGCTCGTGGACTTCGGAGTTCGGGCGCACCTACCTCGACCGACTCGCCACCGAGAACCCGGGCCACGAGAAAGCCTACAAGTACAACGTGGGCCTCGACGCATCGCTGTTCGGGTGCCTCAACCTGACGTTCGACGCCTACTACCAGCGGCGTACGGACATCTGGGTAGAAGCCGACGGCAAGTACACAGCGTTGATTGGCCAGGACGCCCCCTACGAAAACGCGGGCATCGTTGACAGCTGGGGATTCGAGGCCGGGGCCGACTTCAGCCGCAAGGTGGGCGCGGTGACGCTCACCGCCGGGGCAAGCGTGAGCCTGAACCGCAACAAGATAGTGGAGCAGCTGGAAGAGCCCCGTCTCTACGACAACCTTGTACAGACGGGCCACTCGGTCGGGCAGATATACGGCCTGAAGGCCATTGGCTTCTTCGAGGACGAGGAAGACATAGCCAACAGCCCCACACAGACGTTCAGCACCGTGAAACCGGGCGACATAAAGTATGAGGATGTCAACGGCGACGGGCAGATAGACTCTAACGACGAGGTGGCCATAGGCTACAGCGACGACGCCCCCGAGCTATACTTCTCGCTGAAGCTCGGAGCCGAGTGGCGCGGGCTGGGATTCTACGCGCTGCTGCAAGGCACCGGCAGATACTCGGCAGTGCTCAACACCAAGAGCATGTACTGGGGCCTGGTAGACAACACCACCATATCGCAATACGCCTACGAAAACCGCTGGACGGCCGACAACAAAGACGCAAAGTACCCGCGCCTGAGCTCGCAGAGCAACGCCAACAACTACCAGAACAACACGATATGGCTCGAAGACCGCTCGTTCCTCAAGCTGCGCACGCTGGAAGTGTACTATAACCTGCCGCGAAAGCTGCTCGACGCGTCGCGGTTCATTAGCGAGGCCAAGCTCTACCTGCGCGGCACCGACCTCTTCAGCATCGACCACATGGCCGTGTCCGACCCTGAATCGTATGGCGCCACCGACCCGCTGACGCGCAGCATAGCCGCCGGGTTGGCCGTGACGTTCTGACCATAAGCCGCCTGTGCCGCCGCCGGGCGCACAGTACAGACGACGCGGTCTCGGCAAAACGCATGGCACCAACACACCCGAAGGGCAACCGTCTGTCAGCCAGCGAGTTGCAAAACGGGCCATATTGCGATGCGAAACAGGCCGTTTGAGCACTTGAAACGGCCCGTTTTGCGAGGCCAAAAGCCCCCCCAGGCAAAGCACTGGGCCCCGGGCGGTGCAGGCGGACCACGCTTACAACCATTATTCACCATGCCTGCAGGCACGCAACGGCGCCAAGCCAAACTGCCGAAGGCACCAACCACACATACATAACACATGACAACAAAAACAATGACAAGGACATTGCAAACGGCCATTTGCGCCACGATGGCGCTGGCCATGGCTGCATGCTCCGACCGGATGGACTACCATGAATATGTAGTGAAGGACAAGGAGCAGATCACCGCCACATTTGAAGACGTGGGAGGATTCATGACCGACATCTACAACCACGTCGACTACGACTACGGACAATACTATTCGGGCGCCGTGCTCGGCTCGGCCAGCGACGAGGCCGAATACGCCCTGCAAGGCAACGCCATCGAAGACTTCTACAACGGGGCATGGAGTGCAACCAACGCAAAGGAAACACTGTGGAACGACATGTACGAGGGCATAGCCGCATGCAACGTCTACATCGACGAGTTCACGGGGCTCACGTTCGACGACCTCGCGCTCAACAGCGACTACGAGAAGCAGCTCTACCGCTACAACAACTATGAATGGGAGGCGCGGTTCATGCGCGCATACTTCTACTTTGTGCTGGCAAGGCAGTACGGCGGGGTGCCTCTGGTCACCCATACCCAGAGCTACGACATCACCAACGCGCTGCCCAGGGAGTCGAGCGACAGCATCTTCAGCTTCATCATAAGCGAATGCGACGCAATAAAAGACTCCATAATAGCCGACTACTCAGACCTTGGGGCCATGGACATGGGAGCCAACGAGACGGGCAGGGCCGACAGGCTGGCCGTGCTCGCGCTCAAGGCCAGGGCCGCACTCTACTGGGCCAGCCCGCTGTTCAACCCCGATGACGACGCCACGCGGTGGTACAACGCAGCCCTGTATACCAAGCAGCTCATCGACGAATGCACCGAACGGGGCAAGAGGCTGGCCGACGACTATGAGTCGCTGTGGGCAACCGACAACTACAGCAACGCCAACATCATTTGCGAGATAATATTCGGAAGGCGTGTCTACGGCTCTGGCAGCGAAGGCGTGTCGAGCACGTTCGAGTCATACAACTACCCCGTAGGCATTGAAGGCGGCAACGGGGCAACTGCCCTACGCAGACACTGGTCGACGCCTACGAGTTTGTCAGCGGCGACAGCGCCGGACTCAGGCCGAAAGACCTGGCCGACTACGACCCCGACAAGCCATATTACGACGACCGCGACCCGCGCTTCTATGTCACGGTGGCCAAGAACGGCGACGAAAACTGGCCCAGCTCCAACACCACCCCGCTGCAAACCTACTACGGGGGGATAAACGCCGAGCCGCTCACAGGGGGCACGCCGACGGGCTATTACGTCAAGAAGCTGTGCCACTCGGCCATCGACCTGTCGTCGAACAGCTCTTACGAGGCCGACAACCACACATGGGTGACGTTCAGGCTCGGTGAGTTCTACCTCAACTACGCCGAGGCTGTGTTCAAATACCTGGGCAGCCCGTATGCCACCGACGGCGAACTGACCATGAGCGCGGCCGATGCACTCGACAAGACGCGCCTGAGGGCCGGACTGAAAAGCCTCAGCGAGGTGCGGCCGGGCATGACCAACGACGAGTTCTGGGACGTTTACAAGACCGAACGCATGGTTGAGCTGGCCTTCGAGGGCCACCGCTTCTGGGACGTGCGCCGCTGGAAGGAGGCCGACGAGCACTTCACGTCGGTCGACGAGATGAAGCTCACGCTCAATTCCGACAGCACCATCAGCTACGAACGCAACACGGTGAGCCGCACATGGGACGACAAGATGTACCTGTTCCCCATCCCCCAGTCTGAAATACAGAAGAACCCTAACCTCACGCAGAACCCCGGCTGGTAATGGCCACGGCAGCACCGTGGGCTGCAACGTCCACGGCACAGCCCCACATCAAGGCCCCCCCGAGCACTGACCCTCACAGTGAACGGGGGCCATTTTGCCGCCATACCTGTCACTTTTCGGCCGCAACGCTTGCCCATGTCGAAAATTTTGGTGATATTTGCGCTACGGTATGTGCCGGGGCAACGCCGCCGCCATTGCAAAGCCATGCGCCCGGCGGCAAGCAACCGCACAGACGCCACCCCGCAACGCGCCCCGGAGGGGCTATTAACATACAGCCAATGCACGGACTCTACCTCACAGGTGTAATCATCAATGAGATAATAGCAGCCGTGGCCATCGTCCACGTGCTGATGGACAACCGCCAGCCGGCCAAGACCATGGCATGGGCGTTGGTCATCTTCTTCGTGCCTGTTGTGGGCATATTGCTCTACGTCTTCTTCGGCATAAACACACGCAAGGAGCGCATGATGAGCCAACGCAGCATGGACCAGCTCACCAAACGGTCGATGCTGGAGTTCGCCGAGCAGCACGACCTGCACCTGCCCGAGGCCTACAGGCAGACGATCGACCTGTTTGTAAACCAGAACATGGCCATGCCTTTCAACAACACCAAGGCCGACATCTACACCGACGGGCACTCGTTCTTCCTCGAACTGTTGTACGCCATAGGCCAGGCGCGCCACCACATACACATCGACATGTACATATTTGCAGACGACGCGCTTGGCAATCTCGTTGCCGACGCCCTCATAGACAGTTCGCGCCGCGGTGTGGAGGTAAGGGTGATATACGACGATGTGGGCTGCTGGAACGTGAGCCACCGGTTCTTCGAGCGCATGCGCGAAGGCGGCGTGGACGTCAGGCCGTTCCTCCCCGTAAGGTTCCCAACGTTCACCGGCAAGGTGAACTACCGCAACCACCGCAAGATTGTGGTCATCGACGGGCGCACGGGATTCATCGGCGGCATGAACATAGCGCTGCGCTATGTGAAGGGAACGGGCACCCAGGCATGGCGAGACACGATGGTGCGCATCACCGGCGGGGCGCTCTACGGGCTGCAACGGGCTTTCCTGGTCGACTGGTATTTCGTTGACCGCACGCTCATATCAAGCCGGAAATACTATCCACAGCCCGATGGCAGCGTGGCATCGGCCTGCATCGCGCAGATAGTTACAAGCAGCCCGATAGCCCCCTACCCCGACATCATGCAGGGATATGTGCGAATAATCCTCGGCGCACGGCGCTACATATACATCGAGACGCCCTACTTCCTGCCCACGGAGCCCGTGCTCTTCGCCCTGAAGACGGCCTCGGTGGGAGGCATCGACATACGCATCATCGTCCCGAGGCACAGCGACAGCAGGTTTGTAGAGTGGGCGGGGCGGTCGTATCTGCGCAACATGGTCGAGGCGGGAGTGAAGATTTACATGTACACTGCGGGGTTCATGCACAGCAAACTGCTCGTGTGCGACGACTCGCTCGCCACATGCGGGTCGACAAACGTAGACTTCCGAAGCTTTGAAAACAACTTTGAGGGCAACGCGTTTTTCTACGACGAAGAGACGGCCATGCGCTTCAAGCAGGTCTTCCTGGCCGACCAAGAACGGTCGGTGCTGTTCAACGACACCGCACAAGGCAAGCAGCCAAACTTCATGGCGCGCCTTTGGGAGAGCCTGATCAGGCTGCTCTCGCCCGTGCTGTGAGCCGGGCTGCGCCCCAAGGGCAGGCGCAATGGGCTGTCCCAGGGCCGCAGCCATGGCACGGCGGGGCGCCAAGGGCTGTGGGGCGCATACAAAAAAAGGCTGGCAAACGTCAGCCCTTGAATATCGAAAAGTTAACACTGCCGTACTCACGGCGCTCGATGAAGTGGGCATCGGAGCTGAAATCGTTCTTCGCCCCGTGCTCAAGCACGAACACACCGCCCTCAGACAGTATGCCCGAAGCGAAGACCATGCCCGGTATGGCGGCCAGTTCACCGAGCGCATAAGGCGGGTCGGCGAAGATGAAGTCGAACTTCTGGCGGCACGACTTGACAAACCTCAGCGCGTCGGCGCGCAGCGGCAGGCAGTTGACGGCCCCTATCTTGGCCAGGCACTGCTTGATGAAGGCGTGGTGGTCGCGGTCTATCTCGACGCTGACCACGCGGTCACAGCCCCTGGACAGAAGCTCGAGCGTGATGCTGCCCGTGCCCGAGAAGAGGTCGAGGGCCTGCTTCCCTTCCAGGTCTATGTGCCCCGCGAGCACGTTGAATATGTTCTCCTTGGCGAAATCGGTGGTCGGCCTGGCCTTGAACGAGCGTGGTATGTCAAAGCGGCGCCCCTTGTACAATCCTGTTATAATCCTCATATTGTCATCTGCCTTTCACATAGTAAGCTACCAAATCGTATGGCATGCCCTTGACGAGCGTTGCCGGCGAACGGTTGAAGTCGCCCACAGGGTTTATCACATAGGCCCTCAACAGAAACTTCCTGAGCTCTTCCAATATCCACTCCCGGTCGGGAATGTCGCCCACGATGTGCATCTCGTCGTGCTCGGGCTTCAGCGCCAGCTGCTTCCAGACGTAGAGAAGGAAGTACAGAGCGTCGTGTGCGTGGCCCGCATCAAAGGCGTTGCAGTACTTGAAACGGTTCTGGGCGAAGCTGAACACCTCCAGTTTCTTGTCGTGGAAATAGCCGTACAGCTTGCTGCGCGTGCCTATGAAGCTGCGCTGGTGCAGGTATTTCCACACGGGAGTCATGGCACAATTCACCCTCACGTCGGCAAAATGGTCGTCGACAACGAGCTTAAGGTCCTTGTTGACCGAGAAGAGTGCCACGGCGTTGAGCTCGGGCAAGACGTTGAACATCACCCTGTCGGCATTCTGCTTCGGGAACGAGTGGCGGTAGAGAGTGTCGGCATCTGGCTCGCAGAACATGTCGACAGGCACCATGAGCACGGGCGAATCGACCATGAGCATGGCCCTCTTGAAATCCATCGATGGCAGCTCGGCGGTTTTGAATGCCTCGCGCAGGTTGGCCGCCATGGATATTCCGCTCCTCACGGTGTAGGGCTCGAATGTCACTCCGCTTCCCTCCGGCCCCGTCTTCAATGCCGAAAACGAAAGCGAATGGCGGCTGACGCGTATTGTGAGCCGCCTTCCGCCACTTTGTAAGTTGGTGTTTTGGGATGTATCCATTGTCTGTTGGGTCTTCTTTTGTGCAAAGGTAGCACAAAAAAACGAGAGGAAGAAACTAACGATTGTGTTTTTGGCATATTGCCGTCTACAACGCAAAGAGAGGCAGGACACGGCCCGCCTCTCTGTTGCATGGTCACCAATTCGACTCCGAACCGCCTCCGCCGGAGTCGCCTCCGCCAAAGCTGCCGCCGCTGAAGCCTCCGCCCACGCCTCCGCTGCCGCCCCGTCCGCCGTTCAACAACGAGCCGAGCAGCATGCCGGTGAGGAAAGAGTGCAGTCCGCCGCCGCGGTCGTCGCCATCGCCCTCGTCGGTTTCGTAGACCTTGATGCGCCCGCATTTCCCGCAGACGTAGACATCCTTGCGCATCAGGTGGCCGTTAATGGCCCTGTAACGGTCGCGCGACATGATGTTGAGCGCGCGCTTGCCACAGTACGGGCAACGCTTCTTGCGCTGTCCGAACACCCCCGACATGTATAGCACGAATACCACTATGCCAAGCAACATTACCAGTGCCGCGATGTCGGAGCCATTGTCCTGCCGACCATCTGGCTGCATGGTGCCGTCGAGCACGGCGCAAACGGCCTTTGCACCGGCCACCATTCCGCCGTTGATGTCGCCGCGCCTGAATGCCGGCACCATCAGTTGCGACTGTATGCGCTTGCACTTGGCGTCGGTAAGGAAGCCTTCTATGCCGTAGCCTGTGTGCATCCTTATGCTGCGCTGGTCGGCTACATAGAGTATCAGCAGGCCGTTGTTGCTGTCGCCCTTGCCTATGCCCCAGTGCCTGAAAAGGCTTTGCGCAAAGTCGAAGGGTGCCTGACCGCCTATTGACGGCAGCACCACCACGGCCACCTCGATGCCTGTCGACGCCTCGAGGCGGCCGAACATGGCGTCGATGGTGTCGCGTGCAGCGGCCGACATGAGCCCCGCCGGGTCGGCAACGTAGCGCCTTGCGTCATGCACGTGCACGTTGGGCACTGTCTCGACGGTGTAAGCCCTGCCTGGTTCCTGTGCCCTGGCAGCCGCGACGATGGCGAATGCCAATATGAAAAACAGCGTGAGTCGTCTCATCGCCTATGGTCAGAATTTCACCTCGGGTGCCTTCTCTGCCCCGCTCTCGGCCTCGAAGTACGACTTCTTGTCGAATCCGAACAGGCCGGCAAGTATGTTTTTGGGGAAGCGGCGTATGGCCACGTTATATGCCTTGGCCGCATCGTTGAAGTCTTTGCGTGCCACCGTGATGCGGTTCTCGGTGCCTTCGAGCTGCGACTGCAGCTCAAGGAAGTTCTGGTTTGCCTTCAGGTCGGGGTACTGCTCACGTATGGCGAGCAGCTTGCCCAGCGCCGCCGTCAGCTCGCCCTGCGCCCTCTGGAACTGCGCCAGCCTCTCGGGGGTGAGCTCCGAGGCGTCTACCTTTATCTGGGTGGCCTTGCTCCGCGCCTCGATCACGCCCTCGAGCGTCTCTTGCTCGTGCGTGGCGTAACCCTTGACCGTGTTCACGAGGTTTGGGATGAGGTCGGCCCGGCGCTGGTATTGGGTCTCAACGTTGGCCCACTTACCGGCCACCTGCTCGTCCATCGACACGAGGCCGTTATATCCTGTCACACACCAAAGCAGGAGAATCACTACGACCGCCCCTGCGATAATCCATCCTAAATGTTTCTTTACGTTCATTTTTATATTGGTTAATGATTTATATATAATCGTGACTGGGCCTATTCCCAACTTCCGGCGGTGCTCCCGGGCTTGCTTTTGTCGCCGAACCTGATGCCCGGGTATTGCCCTTTAGCCTTGGCCTTGGCCACCACGTCGGCCACGCTGGCGGCGTCGAGGCCCGACAGGAAGTCTTCGTAGAGCGCGCCGCACTCAACGGTTGGCTGCCTGTTGCCGGCCTTGGTGACCGCAGTGCCGGCCTCTATGCTGAAGCGCTTGCCGCCGCCGAAGGGTATCACTGCCACCGTGTCGGCCATGTAACCGGCCGCCACGAGCGTGTCAAGCGAACCGCAGAAGCGGCCGTGCTCGCGCATATACCTTACCTGGGCGTCGCGTATGGCCACGAGGCGCTGCCTTACCAGCGACTCGCGCTGGCGCCTTTCTTTGTCGAAGCCTACAGGAACGACTATGCTCCTCACACATACCAACAGCAACAACAATGCCACAACAGACAGCAATATGTTGGTTTTCTTGTTTACAGATGCCATATCAGTAATTCTCTAAAGCCTTTATTCGCTTTTCCGTTCGCTTGCGTTTCTTTGCGGTGAAGATGGAGAAGAAGTCGAACGAAACCACCGGGGTTTGCCTCGGCATGTACTTGTTCTCTTCCTTGAGCTTGCCCAGCATGTTGCTTATGCCGGCGCTCACCTGTGGCATGCTGCCATAGATGACCACCTCCCTGAGGGCATTGAACGTGCGCATCAGGGCCACCGTGTCGGTCAGTTCGCTGCAAAGCAAATGACGCGCAAGGTAACCCTGCCGCCCGAGCACTATGCTGTCGGCCTCGGCCGGTACGGTGAATTCCCCGCGGTAGTTGCTGCGGTACTGGCTTATGAGAGCCGTGTCGACTGTGACGACCACCCCGCTGAGGGGGACACCCGTCTCCATGTCGACAACGACGCATTCTCTTTGCGCTGCTGCCCCAAGGCTCACCATCAAGCCGATAGACGCCAATACATGCCTCACCGACATAACCTTATGTATTTAATATTGTTATATTTTCACAAAGATAGGCGTTTCTTGTGAACCTGGCAAGCCCCGACGGCATGAGTTGTTTATTTTTTTGATGTTTTAATCTTTATTTCGCGCATTTTCCGTATCTTTGTTTCTGACTAACGCAACACGACATGATGACAGACGCACTAACCGACATGGTTACCCGCGAACTGGGCTTTGCCCCCACTGCCGACCAGCGGAAGGCCATAGCCACGTTCGCTTCGTTCATGACCGCACGCTCAGACTTGGCCGCCATGATTATGCGCGGCTCGGCCGGAACGGGCAAGACCACGCTGGCCTCGGCCATTGTCAGGTCGCTGGCGGCGCTGCGGTGGCGCATGGTGCTGCTGGCACCTACGGGCCGGGCGGCCAAGGTGTTTGCACTGAACGCCGGCCACAGGGCCTACACCATACACCGCAGGATATACCGGCAGAAGGCCCTCAGGGCCGACATGGGCGGGTTCAGCCTGAACAACAACCTGCACTCCGACACCCTGTTCGTGGTCGACGAGGCGTCGATGATTGCAAACAGCAGCGCAGGCGAGGCGGCTTTCGGCAGCGGTTGCCTGCTCGACGACCTCGTGGAATACGTCTACAGCGGGCGCAACTGCCGCCTGATGCTCATCGGCGACCGCGCACAGCTGCCGCCGGTGGGCGAGGCCGAAAGCCCGGCACTGTCGGCCGGGGTGATGGAGGGCTACGGACTGACGGTGTTCGAGGCCGAGCTCGACGAGGTGATGCGCCAAGGCAACGGCTCGGGGATACTGTTCAACGCCACTGTCATCCGGCGGATGATTACGCACGACGAGCTGACGGGGCTGCCCATGATTGCTTTCAAGGGGTTTGCCGACATATGCATAGTCAACGGCGACGAGCTGATCGAGGCGCTGGCGTCGAGCTACAGCCGGGCGGGCACCGACGAGACCATCGTGATAACGCGGAGCAACAAGCGGGCGGTGGTATACAACCGGGGCATCAGGGCCATGGTGCTCGGGCGCGAAGAGGAACTCACCACGGGCGACATGGTGATGGTGGTGAAGAACAACTACCACTGGACCGAGAATGAGCGCAGGGCCGAAGCCGCCGCAGCAGGCACCGAGGCGGCGTGCGGAAAGGACAGCGACGATGGCGGAGACGACGCCGAGGCGGTGCCGGCGTTCCTTGCCAACGGCGACAGGGCGGTGGTAAGGAGGGTGCGCCGCTGCCGTGAGCTCTACGGGTTCCGCTTTGCCGACGTCACCTTTTCGCTGCCCGACTACGACGACTACGAGTTTACGGCCACCACGCTGCTCGACACACTGGCCTCTGAGGCGCCCGCGCTGACAAGGGAACAAAACGAACAGCTGTTCAACGCCGTGATGGACGACTACGCCGACGTGCCGCTCAAGGCCGACAGGATAAGGAAACTCAAGCAAGACCCGTATTTCAACGCGCTGCAGGTGAAGCACGCCTATGCCGTGACTTGCCACAAGGCGCAAGGCGGGCAGTGGGCTCACGTATACGTAGACCAGGGATACATGACCGACGACATGCTCACCCCGGCCTACCTCCATTGGCTATACACGGCCTTTACACGGGCCACCGAGAAACTGATGCTCGTAAACTGGCCCGCCACCCAGAACGCCGATGCGCAATGAGCGGCTCACGGCGGCACAGCATTTTATGTAAAGATATATTTACGCCCCGGCCCTGCGGCGCAACAGCCTGGCCCACTGTGGGTTGCAAGATAGCCCCGATTGCAGCCCGAAACGGCCCGTACCATCGGCCCGAACGGCCTGTTTCGCAATGCCATACGGCCTGTTTCGCAACCAACAACCGCAACAACGCCGGCCGGGCACGGCCTTTGTAAACATTTGACATGGCATCGGGCCTCGCCCGCGGGCTGCGCCGACACAGCATCCTGCCACCGGAGCTTCGGCCCCGGACAGACGACTGGAGGCGTTTATCAGCCGTACAGCGCTTGCAGTGTCGGCCAAAATTTGTACCTTTGCAGATGGCTTGCTGCCATCACCGGCACCGCCGCGGCCACAAGAGGCCTGCGGCATGGCTGCCACAAGACGACATAACAACATTTCACAATGATAGTAATCTATATTCTGGTTGGCGCGGTCATTGGCGCCGGAGTGGCCACATGGGCCATGGCCCGGAGCCTGGCTGCGGCAAGGAAAGACAACGGGAGGCTCAACGTCGAGGCCGAAAAGCTGGCCACCGAACTGAGGATGACCAACGAACAGCATGGCAGGTGTACGGCCAGGCTGGCCGAGGCCGAGGCCGAATGCCGCACGCTCGGGGCGAAAGCCGAGGCGCAGTCGCGCGAGATAGAACTGCTCAGGAAGCAGGCCGCCGAGACGGCCGACATGCAAGAGCGCCGGTTTGCCGAGCAACTGCGCACGGCAAGGGAACAGATGACCAACGTGGCCAGGCAAATGCTCGAGATGAACGCCGACAAGCTGAAGGCGCAAAACGCCGAAAGCATAGGCCACATCACACAGCCGCTGAAAGACGCCATAGGCGAGATGAGGCGCGCCATAGGCGAAAGCATGAAGGACTCGGAGCGCAACTCGGCATCGTTCCGCGAGCAGATGCGGCTGATGATGGAGAGCAACAAGGCCATAGGCGAAAAGGCCGAGAGCCTGGCCAACGTGCTCAGGCGCGACAACAAGGCCGCCGGCAACATGGGCGAGATAATACTGGGCGACCTGCTCGCCTCGCAGGGGCTTACCGAGGGCATACACTACGAGGTGCAGGCGAGGCTGCGCGACGAAAACGGGCGCACGCTGAAAAACGACGACACCGGCCGCGAGATGCAGCCCGACGTGATTCTGCACTACCCGCAGGGGCAGGACGCAATCATCGACTCTAAGGTCTCGCTGGTAGCCTACGAGCGCTATGTCAACGCCGAAAGCCCGGAGGAAAAGGAGAGATTCCTCCAGGAACACATCAAGAGCGTGAGGCAGCACGCCACCGAACTCGCACGAAAAGACTACAGCCGATACATCAAGGCGCCGCGAGAGGCTGTGGACTTCGTGATAATGTTCGTGCCGTTCGAGTCGTCGTTGCAACTGGCCCTGGCCAACGACCCCACGCTGTGGCGCGACGCCTTCGAGAAGAAAGTGTTCATCACGGGCGAGCAAAACCTGCTCGGCATACTGCACATAATACACGTGGCTTGGGTGCAAAACCAGCAGGCAGAGAACCAAAAGAAGGTGTTCGGACTGGCAGAGCAGCTGCTCGACCGCCTGGGCGACTTCGCCAAGCGGTTCAGCGACCTCGGCGACGTGATTGAAAGGGCCCGCAAAGCCTACGATTTTGCCGACAACAAGCTCATCAGCGGCAACCAAAGCGTGGTGAAAAAGGGGCGCGAGCTGGTGGAACTGGGGGCAAAGGAAAACCCCAACCGCAAGATTCCGCAACCGCGCGAGGCCCTGCCGGCCTCACCACAGGAAAGCCAGGAAGCCAAGGAAGCGCAGGAGCCATGACGCCCCTGCGCCTTGGGTGACAAAGTGCGGGGCTCTCCCAGCCTCCCAGAGCTCACATCACCCCAGCTCTCCCAGAGCTCCCAAAACTCCCAGACCTCCCAGACCTCCCATCACCCCAGCCCTCCCAGAGCTCCCAGTCCTCCCAGCCCTCCCAAAGCTCCCATCACCCCAGCCCTCCCATCATGATATACCTCAACGACGACATCACCTCTCTCGACCTGGCAGCTGCCCTGCAGCAGCTTCCGCAATGGCGGCGCGAGCAGGCATTGCGCTACCGCCATGAGATAGACCGCAAGCTCAACGCAGCAGCCTACATGCTTTTGTGGCAAGGCCTCAAGGCAGGCTATGGCCTCGAAGCCCCACCCGAGCTTGCCCTCTTCCCGGGGGGCAAGCCATACCTGAAAGGCCACCCCGACATACACTTCAACCTAAGCCACTGCCCCAAGGCAGCCCTGTGCGCCATCGCCGGCGTGCCCGTAGGGGCCGACATCGAAAGCATCAGGCCATACAACCCGCAACTGGCGCGACGCGTCTTGAGCGAGGCCGAGGTCGAGCAGGTGGAATCCTCGCCGTCGCCCGACATCGTTTTCGCACGGCTGTGGACAATGAAAGAGAGCCTGCTCAAACTCACCGGCGAAGGCATCCGGCGCGATTTGAAAAGCGTGCTCGTCAACACTTCCGCCAGGTTTGCCACAACCGTAAACACCGCACGTGGCTACGTGTTCACCGTCTGCACCGAACAATGACTACAGAACGAAAAATCATACATATCGACATGGATGCCTTCTTTGCATCTGTTGAGCAACGCGACAATCCCGAGCTGCGCGGACAACCCATCGCCGTGGGCCACGACGGCCCCCGCAGTGTGGTGTCTACAGCCAGCTACGAGGCCCGCCGGTATGGCGTTCGCTCGGCTATGCCAATGGCACGGGCCAAGCGCCTGTGCCCGCAACTGGTCATCGTGCCTGGCAGATACGAGGTGTACAGGGCCGTCTCCGGCCAGGTGAGGGGCATTTTCCGCGAATATACCGACAAGATTGAGCCGTTGTCGATAGACGAGGCCTTTCTCGACGTCACCGAAAACAAACGCGGCATCGACTCGGCTGCCGGCATCGCGCAGGAAATAAGGACGCGCATACGCGACGAACTGCACCTCACGGCGTCGGCGGGAGTGTCTTACAACAAGTTTCTCGCGAAGATAGCATCCGACCTCAACAAGCCCGACGGCATGACGGTAATACCGAAGGAATGCGCGCTCGAATTCATTTCATCGCTCAAGGTTGAGCAATTCTGGGGCGTGGGACCGCGCACCGCCGAACGCATGCACTACATTGGCATTTTCACCGGGGCCGACCTGAGGAAATGCTCCCTGCGACACCTCACCGAAGTGTTCGGCAAAATGGGGCGCACGTATTATGACTTCGCCCGCGGAATAGACACTCGGCAGGTGGAAACGGAATACGTACGCAAGTCAGTAGGATGCGAACACACGCTCGAAAGCGACATCAGCACCCGGTCGACAGTGATTATAGAGTTGTACCATACGGTGCTCGAACTGGCAAGGAGGATAGAGAACGACAAGTTTGAAGGGCGCACGCTGACCCTGAAAATAAAGTACTCCGACTTCTCGCAGATTACCCGCAGCATAACCACCAACAAGCTCCTGCAGACTAAAGACGACATCTTGCCGGCTGCAAAAAGGCTGCTCGGCGAGGTGGAATACTCGGCCAACCACCCCATCAGGCTCATTGGCCTGTCTGTGTCAAACCCTTTGCCAGAATCCGAAATGCACAGGGCAGAGTGGGTGCAAAGCTACATCGATTTCAAAGACTGACACTGCCGCCACGCCAACAGCAAACCATGGCGCCACAATGCTTTTGAAACAACGTTCAAACTTTTTAATATCCATTTCTTTGGCTCAACGCCAAAAAAGAATTACCTTTGCCGTTGACTGTCTTGTTCATGCCGACAGCCTATACTAATCACACAAGATTCACAATAACTATCTAATAAATATGAACTTGAAAATCGTTGTACTTGCCAAGCAAGTCCCTGACACCAGAAACGTGGGGAAGGACGCCATGACAGCAGAAGGCACGGTAAACCGCGCTGCACTGCCGGCAATATTCAACCCCGAAGACCTCAACGCATTGGAGCAGGCCCTGCGCCTGAAAGAGCAAAACCCTGGCTCTACGGTGGGCATACTGACCATGGGGCCGCCAAGGGCAGCCGAAATAATAAGGCAAGGACTATACCGCGGTGCCGACACCGGATGGTTGCTTACCGACCGTCTCTTTGCCGGGGCTGACACGCTGGCCACTTCTTATGCACTGGCCACTGCGATAAAGAAAATAGGAGGGGTCGACATTGTAATCGGAGGACGGCAGGCCATCGACGGCGACACGGCACAAGTGGGCCCGCAAGTGGCCGAGAAACTGGGGCTGAGCCAGGTGACTTACGCCGAGGAAATACTGAAATGCGAAGACGGCAAGCTCACCATAAGGCGGCACATCGACGGTGGCGTAGAGACCGTGGAGGCGCCAATGCCCATTGTCATCACCGTCAACGGCAGCGCAGCGCCATGCCGACCCTGCAACGCAAAGCTGGTGATGAAATACAAACACGCCACGGCGCCGATGGAACGCACGCCCGGCATGCCTTACGCCGAGCTGTATGAAGAGAGGCCTTACCTCACTCTCAACCAATGGTCGGTGGCCGACGTCGACGGCGACCCGCAGCAGTGCGGGCTCAGCGGCTCGCCGACGAAGGTGAAGGCGGTGCAGAACATCGTGTTCCAGGCAAAGGAATGCAAGAGGCTCTCTGCTGCCGACGCCGACATAGAAGGCATGGTCAAGGAACTGCTTAGCGAGAAAATAATAGGATAAAAAATGTTTCATTGATTTTGAACCGCCCGCAACAAGGCCATGAAAGCCAAGCCAGGGGCTTGCCGGATTGACGCTGGCAAAAGGGAAAGGCAACCCGGCAACAGGGCCGGACAGTGCAGGGCATTCAATACTTAACACCAAATTTATGGACAACGTATTCGTATATGTAGAGATAGAAGGCACCGAGGTGAAGGAGGTTTCGCAGGAACTGCTCACCAAGGGCCGCAAACTGGCCAACGAACTGGGCGTGGAACTGCATGCGGTAGTATGCGGAACAGGCATCAAGGACAAGGTTGAGAGCCAGATACTCCCCTATGGCGTGGACAAGCTCTTTGTCTTTGACGGCGATGGTTTGTTCCCTTATACATCGGCACCCCACACGGACATCCTCGTAAACCTGTTCAAAGAGGAAAAGCCGCAGATATGCCTCATGGGCGCAACTGTCATCGGGCGCGACCTCGGGCCGCGCGTGTCGTCGTCGCTTACCAGCGGACTGACAGCCGACTGCACGCAACTTGAGATAGGAACATACGACGACAAGAAGAGCGGAAAGCACTACGACGGGCTGCTGTACCAAATCCGCCCTGCCTTCGGAGGCAACATCGTGGCCACCATCGTCAACCCTGACCACCGCCCGCAAATGGCTACCGTGCGCAGCGGAGTGATGCAGAAAGCGCTCTACGAAGGCCAGGCCAGGGGCGAGGTGGCTTACCCCGACGTTACGAAATATGTGTCGAAGGAGGCTTTCGTGGTCAAGGTGCTCGACCGACATGTGGAAGCTGCCAAGCACAACCTTAAGGGTTCGCCCATCGTTGTGGCCGGTGGCTATGGCGTGGGAAGCAAGGAAGGCTTCGACACGCTGTTCAAACTGGCAAAGGAACTGCACGGAGAGGTGGGCGCAAGCCGTGCCGCCGTCGACGCAGGATGGGCCGACCACGACAGGCAGATAGGACAGACAGGCGTAACGGTACACCCCAAGGTGTACATCGCATGCGGCATCTCGGGACAGATACAGCACATAGCCGGCATGCAGGACTCGGGAATCATCATATCTATAAACAGCGACCCGGACGCTCCCATCAACAGGATTGCCGACTATGTGATAACCGGCACTGTCGAAGAAGTGGTGCCAAAGCTCATCAAATACTACAAACAAAACAGCAAGTAACAAGCTCGGCAGGGCACAAGGCGGCCGCCGCAACAGGCCGGCATGCCCCGCTTAAAGCACTAACAAACATAAAGCAACACCAATGGCCAATTACTATACAGACCAGCCGGAACTGAAGTTCCACCTTCATCACCCGCTGATGAAACGCATAGTCGAGCTCAAGGAGCGCGACTTTGCAGACAAAGACAAGTATGAAGACGCTCCCGTCGACTTCGACGACGCAATGGAGAACTACGAGAAAATGCTCGAGATAACGGGCGACGTGGCCGCAAACATCATTGAGCCCAACTCTGAAAGCGTTGACGAAGAGGGCCCGCACCTCGAGAACGGGCGCATGATTTACGCCTCGAAGACATACGAGAACCTCGACGCCACGCGCAAGGCAGGGCTTTGGGGCGTAAGCATGCCGCGCCGCTATGGCGGCCTCAACCTGCCCGTAACGCCCTACTCGATGGCATCGGAGATGGTGGCGTCGGCCGATGCGGGCTTCCAGAACATCTGGAGCCTGCAAGACTGCATCGAGACTCTGTACGAATTCGGCAGCGAAGAGCAGCGGCAGAAGTACATTCCGCGCGTTTGCGCAGGCGAGACCATGTCGATGGACCTTACCGAACCAGACGCGGGAAGCGACCTCCAGCGCGTTATGCTCAAGGCAACCTACTCAGAGAAGGACGGCTGCTGGCTGCTTAACGGCGTCAAGAGGTTCATCACCAACGGCGACTCCGACATCCACCTCGTGCTGGCACGCTCTGAAGAAGGCACAAGAGACGGCCGCGGACTGTCGATGTTCATCTATGACAAGCGCCAGGGCGGCGTCAACGTGCGCCACATAGAGCACAAACTGGGCATCCACGGGTCGCCCACGTGCGAGCTTACGTACAAGAACGCCAAGGCCGAACTGTGCGGAAGCACGCGCATGGGGCTCATAAAGTATGTCATGGCGCTTATGAACGGGGCCCGGCTCGGCATAGCCGCACAGTCGGTGGGCGTGTCGCAGGCCGCCTACAGCGAAGGCCTGGCCTACGCAAAGGAGCGCCGCCAGTTTGACACGGCCATCATCGACTTCCCTGCCGTCTACGACATGCTGTCGCGCATGAAGGCCAAGCTCGACGCCGGACGCTCGATACTGTACCAGACGGCACGCTATGTCGACCTGTACAAGGCTCTCGACGACATAGCCCGCGAGCGCAAGCTGACGCCCGAGGAGCGCCAGGAGCAAAAGAAATATGCGCGCCTTGCCGACGCCTTCACCCCGATAGCCAAGGGCATGAACTCCGAATATGCCAACCAGAACGCCTACGATGCTATACAGATACACGGCGGCTCGGGCTTCATAATGGAGTACAAGAGCCAGCGCCTGTACCGCGACGCCCGCATATTCTCAATATACGAAGGCACCACGCAGCTGCAGGTCGTAGCCGCAATACGCTACATCACCAACGGCACTTACCTTGGCATAATGAAGGAAATGATTGAAAGCGAGGTCTCCGAAGACATGAGGCCGCTGCAGATTCGCGTAGGCAAGCTCATTGAGATGTACGAGCAAGCCGTCAACTACGTCAAGGAGGCAGGCAGCCAAGAGGTGCACGACTTCCTTGCCCGCCGCCTTTACGACATGACCGGCGACATTCTCATGGCGCTGCTCATCATCGACGATGCCAGCAGGGCTCCCGAGCTGTTCCTCAAGAGTGCCCACGTATATGTGCGCCATGCCGAAGAAGAGGTTATCGGAAAGACGGCATACGTGAAAAACTTCATCGAGGAAGACCTCGTGTACTTCAAGACCGGCATGCCCACCGCAGAGCAATGCCGGTGCTGCAAGGAATGACAACAAGCACGAAAAACTACCCTCAAAGGCATGCCCCAGGCAACCTTTGAGGGTAGTTTATTTACTGCGGCTGGCGGAATACGGCCGGGCCGGGCAGCCAAACCTGTCATTCACCGGGCCACAGCGGCCGGCCGGCGCCCAGCAACCCTACCGCAACAACACCATGCGGCGCAATATCAGGTTCTTGTAACTGCGCCGCAGGTCGTCGGGCAGGAACGAGCGGTCTATCAGCTCAAACCACTTGGGCAGCACGCGGCCGAACTTCCGCGACAAGTTCTCTATCACCTTCTCGTCAACGCCCGATGCCGTTATGGCCTTATGGAAGTCGGCCTTGCGCAGCTTGTTCTTCTTTCCGTTGAGCGTCAGGGCCAGTTCCTCGTTGTCTTCGGGCATGGCCAACGCCGTCGACAGCATGTCGTAGGCTGGCGTCAGCGTATATCCGAGGCCAGCGTTGTTGTAAAGCGAGAAGTTTTTTAGGTGCATGTCGGCATTGCCTGTTATCCAAGAGAACACCACAATCTCCCAGAAGTTGACCACATCGAGCTGCGGAGTGGCCGAGAACCGGCGTATTATCTTAGCTATTTGCTCGTAAGATCCCTTGTACTTATACTCCGTGAGGCGCTCCGACAACTGGCACATGTCTTCCATGGCCACCTTTTCTCCATCCTTCGTACGGTCTATCCGCCGCGTTATGTAGCACAGTTCGCCGTCGGCAAAGCGTATCAGCGAATGTGGCACCACGCTTATCTTGGCTGCCTCGGCCAGGTGCATGGTCACGTCCTCCAGCTCGGGCAAAGCCCTGTAGGCAATTGTCTGCGGCTTCAGGATAAACCGGCCCCACAGCCCGACGATGGTAAACCGGTCGGGCTCGTCGCGCCCGCCGCGGCTGAGGTCGAGCGAGAGCTTGGCCTGTACGCCGGTGAGCGTGGTCTGGCTGCGCACAACCCGCTTGGCCAGGTCGCCCAGCTGCGAACGCACGTATGGCAGCTTCGGTGCCGTGGCAACGCCAAAAAACTTGCGGGCGCAGGCCGGATGAAAGTCTGCCTGGCCCTCTTTCAGTTCCTTGTAACAATACAGACACTTGCCCATCAGCAGTCCTCCGTCATTTCTGGCACCACACTCACCGCCCCAATGCAGTCTTTGCAACATGCCAACAGCAGCGACATGCGGTCGAGGCGGTTTATCTTCCAGCTTCTCTCGGCAATGCCGAGCAGCCACCCCTCGGGTATCAGCCCGTCGAAAAACGGGAACAGCACCGTGGCCTTGTAGGGCTCACGGCGAAGCGGCAACGTCAGGCTCACGGCCTCGGCGCCGTCTGCCGCAAGATAGTCGCGGTCATATTCAAACGTGAAACCGCTCTCGTCTTCGGACAGCCACCCCGCAAGGCGGTCGTGTACATACACCTTCGCTCTCTTCATGGGCTATCACTGTTGATGTTGGACAATGTCGACGGGGCCCACCTGCCGCCCGAACAGCCCCAGCACCTGGTTCACCTTGTCGAGCCTCAGCGTCTGTTTGCCTTGCTCCAGCTCGCGCACAAAGCGCAGGCCCACGCCCGACTTGTCGGCCAGGTCTACCTGGGTAAGCCCGAACTGGCGGCGCATTTCTTTAACAAAATCTGCTATAACATTAACCATTCTATTATACCCGTTTGGGTACAAAGATACATATAAATCATTAATATTATACCTTTTTGGGTATAATTTATTTGGTTTTGCTTTCTATTACACCCGTAAGGGTATAATAAACGGGGCCGCATAAGGCCGCGCCAGCTACCTCACGCCACTCCGGCATAGCTTCAGCCACGACTGTCATAACATCATTCGCCGCCGTCGGCCACCCCGCCCCTACAGCTCCCTGACGGCGCCTGCCGCAGCGTCAGGGCCGCGCCCCGTCTGAATAACGCTGGTAGACACGCAGCCCGAAATCGGGTATTATGGAATAAACATATTCCATTATCGCGGCCAGATGGTGCTCGTAAGGCTTCCATTCTTTCTGCTTGAGGAAGAAGTAAAACTCGAGCGGCAGCCCAGTGTTGGTGGCCTCGAGCTGCCTCACCATGAAGAGCATCGCGGTATTCACGTCGTCGCGCGATGCGAGATAGCGCTCAACGTAACGGCGGAAGAGCGTCATGTTGACCACCCCCGGCTGCATCTCACGCTCATCGAAGCCGTATTTGTCGACCAGCAGCCGGCGCATGCCGTCGTCTACAGGGCGTATGCACCTGAAGTCGAAGTAAACAAGGCGCTTCACCCTGCGCCCGTCGCCCTGCCTCATGCCTATCCAATTCTGGAACGAATCGTCGACAAGCGTCTGTGGAGTGATGGTAAGTATGGTGTTGTCAAAGTTGCGCACCTTGACCGTTGTAAGCGTAATGTCCTCCACAATGCCGTTGATGTCGGCCTTGGGCACGGTGATCCAGTCGCCGCGATGAAGCATGTCGTTGCTCGTAAGGCGTATCCCCGCCACCAGGCCCGATATGGTGTCCTTGAAAACGAGCATCAGCACGGCCGACGTGGCGCCCAGGCCGGCAATGAGCGTGAGCGGGTTTCGGTTGATGGCGATGGCCACCATGACTATCACGGCAAGGAAGATGATGAGAATCTTAAGCACTCCGCAGAACGTGTGGTAGTACTGCTGCAGCGCGGCGTGGCGCTTGTATTCATACCGCTTGAATGCGTCGACGAGCGAGATGCCCAGCAACATCGACATGACAGTGATGTATATGGCCGTTGCCCGCGCCATGATGTCTTGCACCAACGGCGTGCGCCAGAACACGGCGGGCAGCAGCATCCACACCACCACCGCCGGCACTATGCGGCATGCGGCGCGCAGCGAATGGGGGTTGAAGAGCAGGTCGTCCCACTCTATGACCGTGCGCGAGGCGAACTTCACCACGAGCGGCACCACCACCTTGTGGCATACGAGGTATGCCGCCCACGCCATGAGCGCCGTGAGCAGTATCATCACAACCGTGGTTATTACGTCGGCCATGCCCGGGCCCACCCCTATGTGGCCGAGCCACAGCTCTATGGTGTTGACAAAATCTTTCATCTACCTAAGTTGTTTGTTGTTAATTGCGCCCAAAGGCGTGCCAGTAGGCAGCGGGGCCACTCAGCCACGGCGGCTACGGCCGGCAGAGGGCTTCGCACACCCTGTCTTGAAACGCACGCCCCTCGGAGCCCCGCCTAATGCCCTGGTTGATGATGGCAAAGCACAGCACATGGCCGTTGGCCGCCGTGCAGTAGCCGGCAAGCGAGCTGATGGCAGTCACCGAGCCGGTCTTCGCCTTGACGTTGCCCGATGTAAACGTGCCCCTCATGCGCCTCCTGAGCGTTCCGTCTTCGCCGGCAACGGGCAGCGACGGCAACAGGTGCATATATATATTGGTGTTCTGATAGGCGTAGCGCAGCAGCATGACCTCGAGCTCGGCGGTGACATAATTATACAGCGACAGTCCGCTGCCGTCGGCAATGCGGTAGTCCGAGGGCTTCAGGCCCACCTTCTCGACAAGCCTCCTCACCACCGTGCGGGCGTCACGCGCCGTTGCGGGGTGCGCCCCGGTCGACGCCCCGAGCTGGTAGAACAGAGCCTCGGCGCACAGGTTGTCGCTCTCTTTCATCATCGGCATCAGCACCTGGTCGATGGTATGGGTGCGCGTTCCCACCTCGTAGGCCCCTCCCGGCTGTCGCCCGGCCACGGTGTCGGCCTCGACCACCACGCCCTCGTCGCGCAGCCTGTCAACGAATCGCTTCACAAACACGTCGCGCCGCGATATGAGCAGCGGCGACAGCACCGGGTTGTCGTCATCCCAGCACCACCCCTCGCCCAGCATGTCGGCGTCTTTCATGCTCTTGTCGGCAACAATCCTGCCGCGTATGGTGTCGATGCCCATGCGCCTGATGCCGTCGACAAACGAGCCCATGTCGTCTGAATTGAACCGCGGGTCGAAGCCACCCACGAGATAGACGTCGCCGTTGAGCACCCCGTCTTCTATTGCGCCGGTGTAGCTGAGCGTGGTCTTAAACTGGAAAGAACCGCCCAGGCGGTCGATGGCGGCAATCGCCGTGACCACCTTCATCGTCGACGCCGGGCGCAGCAGCTGGCGCTCGTTGTGGCAGTAGATGGCGCTGTCGGCCGTAAGGTCGTAGACCATCAGGCCCACCTGCGAGCGATTGAAGAGCTCATTGCCGAGCAAACGGTCTATCCGCCCGGCCACATTGTCCGGCCACGCCGGCTCGCCCAAGGCTTCAATGCTGTCGGCGGCGGTGGTATCGGCCAAGGCCACGCCGAGCGAATCCTCCCCGCCGTCGTCGCCGTGGACGCTGTCTTGGGCATGCAGACAGGCCGGCACAAGGGCAAGAAGCAAAATGGAGGCAAAGCGCCTCAGTAATGGTATCATGCGTTTTTATTTGTTCTGTCTCTGCAAAATTAATAAAAATCAGCCTAACGGCAAAGGATGTGGACAGCCAATCGACACTTTTGCCCCACGGAGCATGGCCCGACCAACGGCGCCAACGGTGGCGCAGCCTTTGCCCCGGGATGATTTTATTTTACAACAAGCATCATGAGAGCGGCCTGTGCGGCCATGAGGGCGCCCACGGGCGTAAATAAGCCACTCTCGCGCAGCAACGCCCAACACCCTGACACAGAGCCCGTTGGCGGCGCAACCAGGCTGTATGGTGGCCACGACACGGCATCGCAATGCGACAACACGGCCAAACCGCCATGCAAAACCACCAATTCCAGCCCCGCCAAACAGGCCGAATCATTATGCCGAATGGCCCATCCGGCTTCACGAAACGGCCCATTCTGCCATGCAAAACGGCCCGAATGGCAAGGCAGGATGGCCCCTGCCGGCATATTTCCGGCCTTGCGCCGGCCTGCAAATCCTATTTTGCAAGATGGCGCAACCCTTTATTTCTGCAAACAATATTTACACCACGTGAGCGTGCCTGACGCATGGCGTAGTGGCCCCGCAGCACGGCAAGACGGCCGCTCAGCCCGCAATGCCCTCAAAAAATTGTGGCCGCGCAACCTAATAGTACGCCGACATGTTTCTCGGAATCAGTTTTTTTATGTACATTTGCAGCCATATAAACATACAAGCGATATGGTTTTTAAGTACGATTTTCTGATTATCGGCGCAGGAGTCGCCGGTATGAGCTACGCCCTAAAGATAGCAAGGGCGCACAAGGGCAAGATCTGCATGATATGCAAGACCACGCTCGAAGAGGCCAACACCTCGTTTGCACAAGGCGGAGTGGCCTCGGTGACCAACTTGGAAGTCGACAATTTCGATAAGCACATAGAGGACACCATCATCGCCGGCGACTATATCAGCGACCGCCGCGCTGTGGAGCAAGTGGTAAGAAACGCCCCGGCACAAATCAGGGAGCTGGTTAGCTGGGGGGTGAACTTCGACAAGAAGGCCGACGGCGAGTACGACCTGCACCGCGAAGGGGGCCACTCGGAGTTCAGGATTCTTCACCATGCCGATGACACCGGGGCCGAAATACAGCGCGGACTGATGGCTGCCGTGCGCAGCAACCCCGACATTGAGATAAAGGAAAACCACTTTGCGGTGGAAATAATAACCCAGCACCACCTCGGCGTGAGGGTGACACGCCGCTCGCCACACATACAATGCTACGGCGCCTACGTGCTAAACCCCGACACACAGAAGGTTGACACCTACCTGAGCAAGGTGACCCTGATGTGCACCGGGGGCTGCGGAGCCGTCTACCAGGCCACGACCAACCCCGTGATTGCCACCGGCGACGGCGAGGCAATGGTATACCGGGCCAAGGGAACGGTGGCCGACATGGAGTTTGTGCAGTTCCATCCCACAGCGCTCTACCACCCGGGCGAAACCCATCCCGCCTTCCTCATCACCGAGGCCATGCGGGGCTACGGCGGAGTGCTGCGCCTGCCCGACGGCAGCTCGTTCATGGAGAAATACGACAAGCGCCTGTCGCTGGCGCCGCGCGACATCGTTGCAAGGGCGATAGACAAGGAAATGAAGATTCACGGCATCGACCATGTCTACCTCGACGTGACCCACAAAGACCCCGAGGAGACCAAGCGCCACTTTCCCAACATATATGCCAAGTGCAAAACGATAGGCATCGACATCACCACCGACTACATACCGGTGCGCCCTGCGGCCCACTACATGTGCGGAGGCATCAAGGTCGACCTCAACGGAGAGTCGAGCATCGAGCGGCTCTACGCCATCGGCGAGTGCTCTTGCACCGGCCTGCACGGCGGAAACAGGCTGGCCAGCAACTCGCTCATAGAGGCGGTGGTATATGCCGACGCCGCCGCCAGGCACTCGCTGGCCCATGTCGACGAGTACGACTTCAACGACAGGGTGCCCGAATGGAACGATGAGGGCACCATGACCAACGAAGAGAAGGTGCTCATAACGCAAAGCGTCAAGGAGGTGGGGCAGATAATGAGCAACTATGTGGGCATAGTGCGCTCCGACCTGCGCCTGCACCGCGCGTGGGACAGGCTCGACATGCTGTACGAGGAGACCGAACGGCTGTTCAAGCGCGTCAAGGCAAGCCGCGACATCTGCGAGCTCCGCAACATGATCAACGTGGGTTACCTCATCACCCGATGGGCCCTTGAGCGCAAAGAGTGCCGCGGACTGCACTACACCATCGACTATCCGGTGCATGCCTACGACAAGAAATAACCCCGACGGAGCCAAGACAGCAATGCTGAAAGACTTTCTCATCGTCGGTGCCGGCAGCTTTGTGGGCGGCGGACTGCGCATGCTGGTGTCGCGCTATGTCGACAGCCATGTAGCAGCGGCGGTGGCCCGGGCGTCGGTTCCGGCCGCCATGGGCCTGCCGTTAGGCACGCTGGCGGTCAACTCTCTGGGCTGTTTCGCCATCGGGTTCGTGGCCGGGCTGCCCGCCGCCGGCGGCATGCTGCCGCCCCAGGCCAGGGCTTTCCTCACCACGGGGTTCTGCGGCGGCTTCACCACATTCTCTACATTCATCAGCGAGAACACCTCGATGATGCGTGCAGACAACCTCACCGGCATGGCCGCCTACATTGCCACAAGCCTCATGCTGGGCTTCATGGCGTTTGCAGCTGGCCAATGGGCTGCCAGGATGGCATAGGCCGCAAGCCGCCACACCGTCCGCCAAGACACACCAAAGGGCGCACCCCCTGCAGGGGTTGCGCCCTTTTTCTGTTGCCTTACAAGGGCGCAGGCAGCCCGGCCCGCGGCCTTGTGGCATGCCTGGCGGGCACTGTGGCTCAACGCTTCATCACCTTCTTGCCGCCAACGATGTAGATGCCGCCCTTCTGCATGTTGCCCACACGCTGGCCGCCGAGATTGTATGCCGGGCCGGAATGGGCATCGCCGCCTTCAACCGACGTTATGGCAGAAGTCCCATCGAGCACAAGACGGTAGGCATCCTTGGCCTCGCCGTCGGGCATGGGCATGTAAGCGCTGCCGGCTTCGATGGCCGTGGCAGTGTTGAGCCGCATCGACGGGGCGCCGGAAGCCTCGTCATCGCCCAGCACATAGACGCTGGCCGGAGCCACATCCACGGGACTCAACGTGCCCACGAGCAGGTTGCTTGCAGGCTCGGGGGCCGCAGCCGACCTGCCGAACGTGTAAGACCCCTCGGCCGCATGGATGATGAAGCCCTCGCCGGCCGGTATGCCGGCAACCTCGGTGAGCACGGCCTCGTCGGCCCTGACAGACGAGATGACATACGCCTTGGCCCCCTCGGGCACTTCGGCATCATAGCTCAGGCATGCCGCAGCCCAGCCGGAAGCGCCCACGGCCACCTCCGTGGCATAGCGCACCGGTGCCGACTCACCGCCCAGGCCGCCGTTGGCGTTGGCCGAACGCACGGTGTAGGTTCCCTCGCCGGGCAACTCATAAGACGTTGCGGTGGTGTTGTCGAGGTACTGTCCGTCGCGGAAGACCACGTAGCAACGTGCGTCGTCGAGGTCGGCCCAACGCAGGGTGCTGCCCTCTATGGCCACCACAGGGGCCTGGCTCACGGCAGTCTCTTCGGTCGGGAGCCAGCTGTCGGTGCCTCCGAGCACGTTGCGCAGCGTGTAGGCGGCGGCTTCCTCGGCAGTGAGCACAGGGTTGTAGGCATTCGTACTCGACGGAGAGTTGGTGCGTCCCGACAGGTCTACGGGCTCACCATCGCCGTCGATGGAGCCATACTCGAAGAAATGGGTGGGCAATTCGGCCATCGAGGCCCATCCGGCCGCCTGCGGCAACACCTCCATGGTGGTGTTGATGTAGGCAATGCGCGGCTCGTTCTGCCACGGGCGGCCCAGAGAGTAAGTGCCGTCTACCACTGCCTCGCTACCCTCTACGCAGCTTATGGTGCAACTGTCGAACACATAGCCGAAGTCGAGCCCGGCCCCGGTGGAAGGCGCCGCAATGCAGTTGCCGCCGCGGTTCTCAAGCACCAAGTCGGTGTTATAGTAGTAGTTAGACCCTCCGCCGCATATAAAGTCGACGGTGCCGTGTATCTCGCAGTCTTCGAAATAAGCCCTCTCGCCGGTCACCTGAGTGTCTTGGTTGCTGAGCATGCGCACATTGCGCATTGCCGTCTTGTTGCCGCCATAGACAGCCACGGCCACCCCCTTGAGCTCAGACGCCCCATAGTCGTAATCATTGCGCACGGTGAGGTCTTGCAGATAGAAGCCCGTGCGGTCGCGAAGGTTAAGCACCGGGTTGCTAATGCCGTCGCGCAGGCCGTGCAACACGACGCCGTCGCGGCTCTCGCCCACCAGCGACACATTGTAGGCCGTGAGCCGTTGCTCGGCCGAACCGAAGTCGTAGTCGCCGTTCTTTATGAATATCGTCTTGCGGGGGGCGTCGGCCGAAGTGTTGGCAGCGTTGACGGCAGCCACCGCCTCAGAGAATTCGGCAGCCGTGGAAACCACATAGTCGTAGGCGGCTTTGGCTGCAACAGCCTTGCTGCCCACGCTGACGGGTATGACAACAGGCTCGTCGTTGGCATTGCCGTAGGTGTCGCGGGCGGCCCCTGCGGCTATTGTAAAGGTGTAGTCGGTGTCGTACTGCAAGTCCCACACGGGGAAGTAAAGCGTCGACGAGCCACCCTCGGCCGTCACGGTCTGCCCTCCTATGGTAGCTTCGGTGGCCTGCATCTCGCGGTCGAAAGCCACCGTCACCACGCAGTGGTTCTTGTTGTCGGTAGGCGTCACGCTTGTTGCCGTGGGCACCGGCGGCGTTGTCACAGCCTGCTTCTCGACAGTCAGCTCAAACCAAGCCACGGGCTGGCCGCCTCCCTGCAGCGTAAACGTGATGGGGGTTCCGGCCTTGTGGCCCTCAAGGTTAACCACGAGGTCGTACATCGTGGCATCGGGCTCGTCGTAGTCGTGCTTGGTCGGTATGTACACCACGGCGTCGCCGGCAGTGAGCGATGCCAGTTCGCCGGCGTTGTAGTTGGCGTTGAAGTCCTTGAACACCACCTGCTTTACAACCACATCGGCAGGCACGCTCCACGTGTTGACCTCAGAGTTGAACTTAAAGCTGCTGTTGTTCCATCCGTCCAGGCTCTCGGTGGTGAGCGTGTAAAGTCCGTTTGTCCATGTGCCGTCGCCGCTCTTGCCCTCCGAAGTGTACTTCAGCTGCACCGTCTCGTCGTTTTCCGACATATTATATATATGCACTCCCTCGACCGTCAGCACATATTCGCGTGTGGCATCGCCATCGGCCACGGTCACGGTATACGTGGCCGATGTGCCCATAAGCACGCCAATGCCCTCGGCCACGGTGCCATCGATGAAGCGGGCCTCGACCCTTGGCAAGGCCGTATAGACATTTCCGCCAAACACAGCCTCGTGTGCGTCGGCGTTGAGAGCGTCGAGCGTCTCGGCCGGCAGTTCCTCGCCGTCAACCGTGATGGCTGTCATCAGCATGTCGCCGAGGCGGAACAGGCGCAGAGTATATTCCTCCTGCAAGGCGGCGGCGCCCTCGACGGGCTCCACCCTCATGGCCACCACCACGGCGGTGTTGGCCTGGGGCACAGGCACAGAATAGTTGCCGTCGGCCAAGGCTGTGACGGCAACGGGGTTGCCGGCCTCGTCGGCGGCTGTCACAGAGAGCGTGCAGTTCTGCGACTCAACCCCGAACGTAACCTCTTCACCGGCGTAATCCGTCGGTAGGTTGCACAGCCAGTCGGTGGAATCGCCCCCGACCACCGTCTGCCCGGCTATGGTCACGCCGGTGACCGAGGCCATGAGCGACGCCAGGTGGTTGAAGCCAACGTTCTGGTAGTTGCATATATATCCGTCGGACTCTGACGAGAAAGCCAGCGTGAGGGTCTTCAGGCCTTCAGAGATGTAGCCCGGCAGCACTATCGACTGTGCGGCATACGACGCCGACACGCTCTCGTCGACGGCGAACGACGTGCTTGCCTCCGTCGCTCCCGTAGATGCATCGGCCACCGTCACCAGCATGGTGCCGCCGTCATACCGCGCCATGTCCATCGTGAGGCTGTAGGCCCCGGCCTGCGTGCAGATGAAACCGTAAGAGGCGGCGGCGCCATTCCTGATGTAGCCCACGTTGCCGGCCGACTCCACCAGCATGCCCCCGGTGTATGTGCCGCCGGCAAGCGTTATTGCGCCTGGCACGCGGTCGTAGCCCGAAGCGGCCGCGAACGACAGCCGCCCCCAGTTGCCGGCGTAGCTGCCGGTGGCCTCCGTTACGGCGAAAGTGAGCGTATAGCTGCCCACGGGCAGCGATGAAAGCAGGTAACGGTGCTCGTCGGTGAGGTCCCACGACTCGGTGTCGGTCACGGTAACGTCGGTGTCGAGCACCGTGCCGCCGTCGCCGGCCAGCGTGAGGCGCAGCGTGGCCTCATCCTTGGCGCCGGTGGCAAACGACAGTATGTAGTCTTGCTCTACCGTGTTGCGCACATCGAATTTGACAACAGTGCCACTGCCGGTGCTCCCAACGTTTGCCCCGTCGTTCTCGACAGTGCAGTTGGTGAGCTCAGTGGCATCATTCCAATCTACATAGCTCCCGTCGGCCATCGGCACGTCTACAGGAGCTGCGGCCTCTGCCTCGACACTGCGACCTGTCAGGCCGGCGAGGAGAAGCACGACAAATGTCAGTAGTTTTCTGCTCATTTTGCTAAGTTTTAGGTTCCATTTATCGTGGGCAAAGATACATTATTATGCCAACGGCACAGTGTAAAAATTGACTTTTGGTTCGCAAAAGCATCCCCTGCCTCATCATTATAACCTCGATGGCGCCCCATGGCAGCAACTTTTCATCCCAAAGCAAACAATTTATCCACCACAACCAAATAGATGCCAACACTTCACCCAAAACAACCCGCAACGCCATGGCCACTGAAGCGCTGGGCCAAAGACGCGGTAAAAATCGGCGACACACCCCTGCCGGCAAGATGGCGGAGGCACTTCGGCCGGCCGAAACGGCCCATATAGCAACGCCGAACGGCCCATATTGGCGCGCCAAACAGCCCGTTTTGCAAGGCAAAACGGCGGCCGCGGCCAACCACCTGTGGCACAGGCACATAGCCACGCGGCCAAGAACGCATGGCGGCATATGAAAAACCACGACACACCGGCAGCCGTGCCTGCTGCCGGCTTCGGCCTGCAGCAGCCTGCAACGCACCCCCTTGGCGCAGCCGCAGCCACTGCCACAGCAGCAGCGGCAGCAGTGGCTGTGCAACGGGCCACGGCCGCAAACAAAGCCGGGGCACATCTGTATCGAATGCAGATGTGCCCCGGCATTAGTCCGAGACCGTTGTCAGGCCCCACGGTCAGCGCGTGAGCGAGAACTTAAGGCTCAGCCCGAAGTCTTGCGTAGTGGTAGGATAGCTGCTGCTGGCCAGCAACGGCGTGTTGGTCTGGCGGTCGTAATAAGCGCTCAGGGTGAGCAGTCGCGAAAGCGTATAGTCGGCCGAGAACGACAGCTTGAAGGCAGAGTTGCCGCTGCTGGCGGCGCTCGTAACCGTAGCAATGTCGCGCGTTATGGCGGCCTGCTTGCGGAACGATATGTCGAGCCGCAGGTTAAGGTCGTGGTTTACGCCCGATGTGCGTCCGGCCGTCGACGTAGCCTGCTTCGTGTCTGTGGCTTTCTTGTTGCCACGCTGCGTCTTCTTGATTTTGCGCGACGCCCCGCTTCCAAACAGGTTGAAGTTGCTAATCTTGTATCCCATGCCTATCACCCAGTCTTTGCTAAGCGCCTCGTTGATCTGTATGCTGGTCATGCTAAGGCTTATCACGCGCGTGGTGCGGTACTCAACCTTGCACGTCAGGTTGTTGTTGAGCGTAAGGTCGACGCCGAGCAGCGGCGAGAAGGCCTCGTTGATGCTCACCGTGCTCACGTTGTACATGCTGTTCGGCACCGGGTTGCCCGTGGTGGCGTCGGTGATGAAGCCCAGTCCGTCCATGTACTCACGGTAAGTGCTGTAGGTGGCATAGCTGCCCACGGCATACACACTCTTGTATGAGTGGTTAATGTTTACGCTCTTGAAGTGGTCGCGCAGCCACGGCAGCTTGCTCAGTCCGCTGTACTTCAGTGTCCAGTTGGGCAGCAGCCGCTTAAGTGTCGGGAATATGTCGAGCGACGAGCCGGCCCCCGAGGTGTAGGCAGACAGGAATGCCGGTATGAGCACGTCGGCGCTGTACCTGTTGACCTCGCCCAGTTCGGGGTTGTAGGGCGAGCCGCTCAGGTTGATGCCATTGGCGTCGTAAGTGCCGTTGGGATACCTCGTGTTGGCATAGCGCGCCTGCACCCTGTCGCGGAAACCGTCGATTGAGGCGCAGAACCGCTCAAAGGTCTTCGACGCATATCCGTTGCTCGCGTCGCCCATACCCTCGAAGGCGCCCTTCAGGCTTATGGTTGTCATGTTGAACGAACCGCTCTGCGTGGTTGGCATGCCGTCGTACATGTATTGTATGCTGCGCGAAGTGTTGACCGTGCGGCTGGCGTTGAGGTCTATCTTCAGGTCGGGTATGGGCTCGAGCGTGAGCCTTATCTGCAAGTCCTCGCTGCTGTTGGTGGTGGCCGGGGTGGCCACACTGTCGTTGCACAGCAGCCAGTTGTTGTCGTAAGCCTTCTGCAAATAGCTGTCGCCGACAAAGCCGAAAGCGAAGTCGAGGCCCGGCGACATGACGCCGCCCGTGCGCTGCCCGAGCATGTCGCCCACGTTGGGCAGGAATCCCGGCAGCGACATGGAGTACTGGTTGCGGTATGATATGCCCACGCTGCGCACCATCATCATGAAGCGCGCGGCATACTGGGCCGGCTTATACCACCACTGCTTGTCGAGCGGTTCCTTGGGGGTGATGCTCAGCTTTATCTGAACGGTGTCAAGATTGCGTATGAGTATCTTGTTGTCGTCTATCACCTTGTACTTCAGCTTGTACGGATGGCCGTCCTTGGTGCGGGCGGTCACGCGCAGGCGGCGGCTCTTCTTGCCGTGGGCCACGGTGACGGTGGTGTCGGGCTTGAGCGTTATCTCGCGCTGGTAGGTGTTCTTGTTGCGCGGCAACTGCATGGCCTGCTTCTTGTCGGCAGGTGTCTGCACGAGCAGACTGTCCTTGCCCTTGGCCGCCTGCGAAACGCTCTTGGGCCTCGGCTTGGCTGCCGGGCGGCGCACCTTAGGCTTGACCTTGCCCACCTCGTCGTTTGCCTTCTTGAGGAAAGGCACATGGTTGTAGAGCGTCTCCATGTTAAACGTGGAGTTGACGTTGAGGTTTCGGTTGTTGGTAATGGTGTTGCCGAGCGACGTTCCGTCGTCGAGCTCGGTGCCCCTCACCCACGAGTAGTTTGCCGTATAGCTGGCGTCGGCGTTGAGCCAGTCGAATATGGGCAGCTTGTTGAGCGGCAACTGGTATGAGGCGGTGAACGTCTGCTGGTAGTCGAGCGGCGTCCCGAGGTTCTTCAGGCTCTGCTTCACAGAGTCTTTCCACACCTTGTACTGGTCGGGATAGAGGTCTTTGTTCACCGGTGTGTATGGCTCTTCTATCTCGGCGTGGGTGGCCGACTGGAAGTTCATGTGCAGGTTCTTTGTCAGGTCCCACCGCAATGAGAAGTCACGGTTCCACAGGAACTGCGAACTGAAGTTGAGAGGGAGCTGCGAACCGCCCACGCTCTCCATGTCGCGCTCCTGCAACTCGTAGTAGTTGCGGGTGATGTCAGTGTTGAACGCGATGTTTTGCGGCAGATAGTTGAACGCTATCGCCTTAGGGAAGTTGAGCCACTTGCTCTTCCCCTTGAGCTTCTTGAACGGCTCAAACGACTTGTACACGGGCGTATAGCTGTAGTTCATCGACCCGCTCCACTCGTCTTCCTTCTCGTAGACGGTGGTCTCGCCCGACGTATACCGATGCGAATGGCTGTAGCTGAACGAGAAGTTGGCCGGGTCGTAAGGCATGGGGTGGCGCTTGGTCTTTATGCCAACGCGCATGTTTGAGAACGAAAGGTTGGTGTTGGTTGTCTTCGTCACGGCTATCGACTCGATGGAGTCGCGCTCCTGCTCGTTGGCCGCCGACTCGAGGGCGTCGTCAAGCGTCATGTCGGTGTCGAGCGGGTTGTACTTCGGGCGCGTCTCTTCCTTGGTGACAGAGTAATAGAACGGTATGGTCACATTGGCCTTGTCGGGGAAGAACTTGCCCAACTCGAGGTTTGCCGTGAAGCTGTAAGTCTTGTAATCGTCGGTCGACCGCGCCGCAATGCCTTCCTCGAGGCCGCCAAACCCGTCGGTCATCATCTTGCCGGTAAGGTTTACCGTGCCGAAGTCGGAGAGCTGCATGTTGAGCGCTCCCGATGCCGCCCAGCCGCCTTTGTTGTTGAATTCGAGCAGGCGGAGCTCGTTGACCCACACCTCTCCCGACTTAACCGAACCGGAAATGTTACGCACACCAATCATCATCGTCTTCACTTCGCCCAGCGAGGGGTTGCCCATGATGCTCACCTTGTTGTTGGGCTTGTCGCTGTCGTACTCGGAGTAGACCGTCGTGTACGACGCCCCGCCCACTGCACGGGCCTGGTTGCGGGCCTTCTTCAGGGCGGTGAACACGCTCATGTCAATGTCGAGCATGTTGTCGGCGGGCCATACGAGGGCACAGTCGGTGGTAGAATACTTGTCATACTGCCCTGGCGCAGTGAGCTTGAGCGGTATCTCATACTCGTAATAGTTGTTCTTGTAGTCGCTGCCAAGGCGTATGAACACAGCCAACTGGTCGTTCTGAAGGTTTGTGGTGTTCTGTGCCAGGGCGTTGGCGTGGACGAACAGCTGCAGTCTCTTGTACTGTCGGAGGTCGAGGTTGGTGTTCTTGTAAACAGCCTTCGACTCGTTTTTCGACAGGTTGTTGACCGTCATGTTGAGCGCCTGCTCGTTGTTCTCGACGAGCTGCGGCTGCGACGGGTCGCTCACTCGGCTGATGCCCGGAGGCAACACGTAGTTGACGGGCTGCTTGTCGTTGTGTTCCTCTATGTTGACGGCGCTCGTCTCCAATGTTCCGCTGCTGCTCGCGCTGTTGTCGAGCGTCTGCTCATACGTGCGCCACTCGCCCCTGACGAGGTCGAGGCTGCCGAACCTCAGCACCACGGGGTGCTTGAAGTTGGTGAGGAACATGCGCATGAAGCGTATCGAAGTGAAGTCGCTTATGGAGCCGATGCGCTCGGCATCCTCAGAGTTTAGGGGTATTCGGAACTTATACCAGTGCACGGTCTCCTTGTTGCCGTTGCGCAGCGTGGGGGCCACCTCGCGCACATCGGCCAGGTAGTTGTGCCCGATGTTGTTTTCGTTGAGGTCTTCCGGCCGTATGCTCACCTTGTACTGGTAGTATCGCTCATACTCGTTGAGGGTGTAGTCCTGGTTGATGTCTTCCACGTCGGGCCCCGTCTTGTACGACGTGTCGTAGCTTTCGTTGTTGCCGTCGTTGTCGGGCGAGTTGCCCTGGGGGTTGTTAATGCGCTTGTATCTGTCGAGTATCGACGTCTGCTGTGCATCGAAGTCCGAGCCCCTGAAGTAGTGGTAGTTGTCGTTGGCGGGGTCTTGCGTCCATGCGTTGCGGATGCTGTCGTTGGCCAAAGTCTGCACGAAGTTGTTGAATTCCGTGTAAGATTCAAACGTGCGCTCCTCGTCGTCGGTGAGCCCGTTGAAGCCCACGTCCTGCATGGCTCGCGCCCCCGAGGTGGTGGCAAAGGCGTAAGTCTGCGTGGCCTGCACCGGCACCTTTCCCCATTGCGTTGTCGTGAAGCTGCTGGTGCCGTCCACCGGCATGCCGCTCTCGTAGAACTTCTTGCCGTCGTGCAGTATGTCCTCGCTCACTTCGCCCAGGTTTATGTACAGGTCGCCGCCATAGTCGGCAGCGTCGCCTGCCGTCCTTGTATATATGAACGGGTCGAGCAGCCAGAACTCGATATACTCTATGTTGGCCGTCTCGAAGTCGTTGGTGTCGAGTTTTCGCATCATGCCTCCCCACTTTCCCTCGGGGTTCTGCAGCGAACCGTCGGGGTTGAGGCTTGTGCTGAAGTTGTAGGGGCCCCGTTCGGTGGGATAGTAAGCCATGTTGAGCACGTCGAGCGTCGACGTGGCGCCGTTGTATGAGCTTTGGTCGCGGTTTGGATAGAGCTCGCTCACGAACACTTCGCGCACGTAGTGGTTTGAAAGCTGGTTGAGGTCGCTCTTGATATGGTCGGGCGTCAGGGTGCTGCTCTCGTATGTGAAGAGCGGGTCGATGTTGTACCACGCCATGCGTGCCCTGTTGAAGCCGCTGGTCAGCCCTGTCCGGTCGTCGTGTTCGGGGAAGAGCGACGGCGTGCTTGAGATGAACCACGACTTCGGGTCGGACACGTCGATGCCGTTTTTGGTGTTCTCGAAGTCGTCGATATACGATGCGTCGTCTTGCGTTCCGCCGGCCTGTCCGGCAATGAGCTGTGCGAACTCACCCGTGAACGATATCTGCGAAGGCTGCGTAAGGTGAAGGAATGGCAGCTTGTCGAGCACGTTGGTGAGCCACTGGCTCTCTTTCTTCCAGTTGATGTTGAGTCCCCAGAGGATGTTGTTGAGCGGTTCGGAGCCCATGGTCACCTTCGACGTCAGTGGCTGTTCGTGCAGCCTCTGGAACGTACCGCCGATGAAGAAGTCCTTTGTGAAGTCGTACTCCCAGTTGAGTCCGAACATGGTCTTGCGCAGCATGCCGTAGTCGGTGTTGCTCTCCAGGCTCACGTTGACGGCCGTGCCGGCGTCGATGATGCTCTGGTTGAGTATCGTCACCTCGCCCGCCGAGTAGTCTACGCTATAGTCTGTGCCCTCGGTGAGCACCACCCCGCCGGCGGTGACGACCACCGAGCCCTGCGGAACGTTGTAAGCCCCGAGCGAGATGACGTTGGCCGATGTGCCCTTGTACTGTCCTGTGAGTATGTATTTGTTTTTCTCGGCTATCTGCTTGGCCGAGGTCTTGGTCTGGTCGTACAGCTCTGTGAATGCGTAGTGCTCCGCCCTGTCGGCCGGGACGCCTGCGCTGACAAGGTAGTTGTAGAGGTATGAGCCAAACGGTTCGGCCTTTGGGAAGAACACCCGCCCGTTGCTGACGGTGTATCCCTCCACGTAGTCGAAGTAGCCGTTGGCGTGCGGCTTGTTGTTGTTGTCGAGCCGGTCGGCCCCGAGCACCCTGATGATGATGTTGTCTTTTACCTGCTGCTCGGGGATATACGACAGGTAGACGCCCGTAGTGTCGCTCTGGTACTTCACGTCGAGGCGGAATTTAGTCTTCTCAACTGTCGAGGCGAGGTAGTATACGTTTTTCATCATCAGCCGCCAGTTGCCCATTTCCGGCGTGTTGCTGGTGTTTTTGAGCGACTTTACGAATATGGCCTCGTTGGTGTTGGTGTTGTCCGAGGCAAACTCACCTACCTGATAGGTCACTCCCCCCAGCGTATACTCATAGGCAACAGCCAGCACCTGGTCCGACTGGAGCGACGTACGGAGCGATATGTAGCCCAGCGCCGCGTTGAGTGTGTATTCCGACGAGGTGAGCAGCCGGGCGCTCTGCACCTTCTCATAGTCGACACCGCCCGTAAACCCGCTTATGGCGTCGAGCACGGAGTTGGCCTGGTCGATGTCGCGTGCGGCAGAATACTGAGTGGTCATGGCCGAGTATTCGGTGTTGGCCGAGTTTTGCGGCGGCACGTCGCCCGTGCCTCCCCATATCGGGTTAGACGTGTGGCGGCCCTCGCCGAGGTCGGTGAATGCTATGATGTTTCGCGTGTCGCTGGTCGTGCCGGTCTTGTTGGTCACCCACACTTCCACGCGCGTTATGTTGATGCCGGTCATCACGTTTGGCAGCGACGACATGGCCTGGTCGTAGCGCTCGCGGAAGTAGTGAGAGAGAAAGAAGTGGCGGTTCTCCTCATAGTCGGCCACGTCGAGCTCAAACGGTGTGGTCTGCGTCCCGCCACGCGACGAGACGCTCTTCGTGGTCGAGTTTTTCTGCGATATGACCGTTTGCAGTTTCAGCTTGCCGAACTGCATGTCGGTGCGCACTCCGAACAGCGAGCTGGCCCCTTTTATCAGCGACGAGTTCGAGGGGAACGTCACGTTGCCTGCCTCGACGAGCTTTATAATCTCGTCTTCCTTGCCTTCGTAGCGCAGCTTGATGTTCTTGGTGTCAAAGTCGAAGGTGGCGTCGGTGTTGTAGTTTAGGTTCATGTTGACCTTGTCGCCCACCTTTCCGTTGACGTTGAGGTTTATCTTCTCGTCGAAGTCAAACGACTTCGTCTTCCTGTTCCTTATCGGCAGCGACGGGTTGTCGATGTTTTTCATCGTCATGCCCAGCTTCAGCTCGGCCGTACCCTGGGTCTTTATGCGCACCCCTCCGGGGCCGAATATCTTCTCGGCGGGCCCGAGGTCGAACTTCATGTCGGTGAACGAGAATTTCTCCTTGCCCTTTGCCGCCACGTTCTCGGCGTCTTTGCGCCTGAAGAACTCCTGCATAGAGCGCCTCTCGCTCCACTTCCTGTATTCCTCGGGCGTCATGAGCACCGGCGCGTTGAGGTAAGTGTCGCCAATCTTCGAGCCTATGAGATACATGTCGAGCGAGTCGTCATACTCCACCTGCTGCCTGATGTTGTCGGGCATCTTGAGGTCGATGGCCGACGAGTCGAGGTCTTCCACCACCACGGGTGCCGTCTTCTTTATCTTCCAGCGCGGGTGGAGCAGCGAGTCGGGTATGGGCTCGTCGTCGGCCACGAGCTTTGGCTGCGCCTTGGGCGCAGGCCGCTTGGCGGCGGTCTTGTCGTCTTGCGGCGGCATGGCCAGCGCACACACGCTGAGCAGCGATATGAGTATATAGAGCGTTCTCTTCATCGGTCTGTTACTGTTGTTGTTGTCCGCGGCAGGCCCGCCGTCTGCGGCAGGCCTCCGGCCGGGGCGGGAAATCATGTTGGCAAAGCGGCCGGCACAATGACTCACGCGGCGGCCCGCCGTGCCATACGGCCCGTTTCACACCTCCATACGGCCCGTTTCACCGCCCGGAACGGCCCGTTTGGCACCCCAAAGTGGCCTCTGCGCCAATCCACTGTGGCACAATGGCTTGGGCTGCGCGGCCACGGAGTCGAAACGGCTTTGCGCCAACGGTCACTTTATCTGCTTCAGGGCCAGCTTCACCACCTCTTCGACAGGGGCATCGGGGCGCTCCTGGAGTATCTGCACCACCACCTTTTGCGACGGGGCGGGCGCAAAGCCGAGCATGGTGAGCGCGCTCACGGCCTCGTCCTTCACGCGGTTGTCGACAGGCGCCGAGACGGAGCCGCCCACAGGTATCTCGCCCGTGATGCCCAGGGCCACAATCTTGTCGCGCAGGTCTACGATGATGCGCTGCGCCGTTTTCAGCCCAATGCCCTTGACACTCTTTATCAACCGCTCGTTGCCGGTGGATATGCTGTCGCAGAGCTCGGCCGGGGTCATCGACGAGAGCACCATGCGCGCCGTGTTGGTGCCCACGCCCGACACGCTTATCAACAGCTCGAAGAGCTCGCGCTCCTTCCTGGTGGCAAAGCCATACAGAGCGTATGCGTCTTCGCGTATGGCCTCATATACATATAGCTTTACCTCTTTCCTGCCCTGTATGGCCGTGTATGTGTTGAGCGAGATGTTTAGCCCGTAGCCCACGCCGCACGCCTCGACGGTGGCCAGCGCGGGTGTCAGCTCCGCAAGCTCACCCTTAATGTATTCTATCATCCTTTTTGCTTTGTTGCTGTTTGTGTATATACACCTTTATAAACGCCGTTTGCTTACGATTTATTGTATCCCGGCGGCAAAACATGAGCGATTATTGCAGTGTGCAACTTTTTACTTATTTTAAGTGCCCATCTGTCACGCTTCTCATTCAAAAAGACTACTTTTGCAATCGGAAACGAACAAGTTTAACTTTTTAACACCATAAAAAGATGAAGAAGATAAGAGCAGCCGTAGTGGGTTACGGCAACATCGGACACTACACAGTGCAGGCCCTCGAGGCCGCACCCGACTTCGAGATAGCAGGCATAGTGCGCCGCCACGGCGCCGAAGGCAGGCCGCAGGAGCTGTCTGCCTACGAAGTGGTGAAAGACATAAGGGAGCTCAAAGACGTCGACGTGGCCATTCTGGCCACCCCCACGCGCAGTTGCGAGGAGTACGCCCGCCAGATTGTGCCGCTGGGCATCAACACTGTCGACAGCTTCGACATACACCAGCAGATAAGCCAGTACCGCTCTGACATGATGCCGATATGCCGCGAGCACGGCCGCGTGTCGGTGATTGCCGCCGGATGGGACCCGGGCTCCGACTCGATAGTGCGCGCGCTACTGCAGAGCCTTGCCCCCAAAGGGCTGTCGTACACCAACTTCGGCCCCGGCATGTCGATGGGCCACAGCGTGTGCGTGCGCTCTAAGGCCGGCGTGAAAAACGCCCTGTCGATGACCATCCCCCTGGGCGAGGGCATACACCGCCGCATGGTGTACGTTGAACTGGAAGACGGGGCCAGCCTCGACGAGGTGACCAAGGCCATCAAGGCCGACCCCTACTTCGCCAGCGACGAGACCCATGTCTTTGCAGTGCCGTCGGTTGACGAGGTGCGCGACATGGGCCACGGCGTGCACATGACGCGCAAGGGCGTCAGCGGAAAGACGCAGAACCAGCGCTTCGAGTTCTCGATGAGCATCAACAACCCCGCCCTGACCGCCCAGGTGCTGGTCAACGTGGCCCGCGCGTCGATACGCCTGCAGCCCGGATGCTACACTATGATCGAGATACCCGTGGTCGACATGCTGCCCGGCGACCGCGAGGAGCACATCGCCCACCTCGTGTAACCCGGCGCAAACAACTGCCTGCCGGGGCACATACAGACAATCCCGGACTCCTCACCACAGTGGTGAAGAGCCCGGGATTGCATTTTCCTTGGCCGCAAGCCGCAAGGGGGCTGCGGCCGGAGGGCTGAAGGCCGAGTCAGTTTCCGGCCATGGCGGCGCACCGCCGTGCCACCCAGAGCAAATAACGGCGCACGGGCAGAAGCACCCGCCAGCAAGCCGCCAGCATGCGTTCGGCCGGCGAGCTGCAGTCGACCACCCTGCGGCCACGCACAATCCTGACCACACAGCCTACCACGTCGCACGCGCGGCAACGCTCGGTACGATGCAGGTTGCCGTCGCCCATGAGCAACAGCCATCCGCCACCAACCCGGTAAACACGGTGAACCACATAGCCCAAGCCTGGCACACGGGCGAGCACAATGTCGCCCACGGCCGCGCCACGGGCACCCTGCAGCACCACACTGTCGCGCCCACCGGCAATAAACGGAAACATGCTGTTGCCCTGGGCACGCAGCGTGACACGCTGGCCGGCAGCCAGCAAAGACGACACCTGGCCGAAAAACTCGTCGTTGTCGAGCACCAGGCTACCGCAACCGGAAGCGTCGCCACCGGCCGGAAAACCCTCATTCACATCATCCATACCTACATTCAAGTTAAGCCTGCAGTGGCGTTTCACGGCCACATGCCTGTATTAAGTAGCTGTTCAAAATTAACCGATGCAATTGGCATTGCAGGGGGAATATATATCTTTGCCAACATCTTGTGCGCTCTTTCGGGGTAGCATGCAAACACAATTTGATGGCAATTATTTTAGAGCACCTTCTTATAAATAATTGCAAAAAACAAAAGCCCCCTTTCCACCTACGCTTAGGCAGAAAGGGGGCTGCACATAGGAATGGCTTAGCTGCACAGCCCTATCCGTCGCGAACCGGGTTGTGGTCAAAACCATTAAGTATAATTAGAAATCCGATTAGTTGCTCCTCGTGATAACGGCACGGCTCAGGCGCGGGTCGTCGTAGAACATGTTGTCGACGCCGCCCTTATAGTCAATCTTAAGCTGCGACTTGTTGACGCCATACTCATTGACAAGGCAGTCGAACACAGCCTCTGCACGCTTCTTGCTCAAGCGCTCGTTGAGACCCTTCGAGCCGGTGCCCTTGTCGGCGTAGCCGGTAACGGTGTAGACAGCGTTGGGATCGCCCTGCTTGATCACTTCGGCGAGCAAGCCAAGGTTAGCACGCGACAGGTTGCTGAGCTTCGACTTGCCTATCTCGAATATCACGAGGTTGGCAGCAGCCACAATCTTCTCGCGCTCCTGTCCGCCACGGGCCAAGGCCTCCTTCAGGCGGGCGTTCTCCTCGCTCATCAGGTTGAGCTTCTCACGCATTGCGTTGATTTCGTCGTTGTTGTAAACAAGGCGGGTGACAGTCTTGCTGCGATCCCAGCCACGCGGCTTGAACTTGTAGGTCAGGCCGATGGTGGCCGTAAACATGCCCTCGCCGCCGCGGCCGCCGGGCTCACCGTCAAACTCGTCGTTGACCATCGTTCCGCGCAGGTCGAGGTTGAGGTCGAGGGCCGAACTCAGGCGGAACGAGTTGAGCAAGCCGAAGTGTGCCGATATGTCGGTTGCCGAAGGCTCCTCCGACACCTTCATCACGCCAAGGCCGCCGTAGGCGCTCAGGTTGTAGACCCGCTTCTCGTTGTATCCGCAGAGCAGGTTTGACAGGTTGAACAGGGCGTCGAAGTGGAAGTTGAAGTAGTTGAACTTCTGCTTCTCGAGCCAGTAGCCGTTGCCACCCTTGCCCGGCACGTCCTCGCCGGTGCTGTGGGCCAGGGCCCCCTTCTGCGTTGCGCCCTTTACGGTCAGTCCGCTGTACATGAAGCGCACACCGATGCCCGGAGTAAACCACTTACCCACAGCCACGTCGAGCGCCCCGCTCAGGCGGTCGCCGAAGTCGGCCTGCTTGTCGTGGTTGCCGAAGTACACCTGCGCACCACCGCCAACGCTGACAAACCAGTTGCTCCAAAACCGGTTGGTCTCCACCTTGTATTTGTCACTGCTGTACTCCACAGACTCTGTGGCGTCAGCACCCTGAGCCGCCTGGGCGTCTTGCGCGCAAACCGGCCCTGCGGCAGCCAAAGCTAAAGCCGCAATCAATGTTTTCCGAATCATATATGCTTAAATTTGGTTTATAAATATATTTAAGTAGCTGTCCAAAATCAACAGATACAATTGCCCTTGCAGGTGTCCTCCATATCTTTGCCACCATCTTGTGTGCTCTTTCGTGCCGCATACCAATGTATCATCGGTGGCGTAGCCCGCTACGCTCTCGCTTCAGACTTTGGCATGCATCCCGGAAACAGCGCGCAATTTGATGGCAATTAATTTTAAACACCTACTTATCAGTCTTATTCGCGCACGCAGCGCACAGCGTAAGCGTCGCGCAACAGATAGCCCCTGCCGTAGGTCTGTATCTCGTTGTAACGGTCGGCGCCCTGAACATACTGGTCAGTCTTCAGATAGCAGGCGTAGGCCCTGTCTGCCCCGGCATAGGCCTCGGCCGCCCACCAGTAGCCGCCGTAGCCGGCGTTTTTCTTCTGGTAGCCCTCACGGCCGTCGCGGGCCCTGATGTCCTGGTATTGAACGCCCTCGGTGTCGTCGGCGTTTTTCTTGAAATACCACTTGTCGGTGCCCTCCTGTGCCTTGACGTAGTTGATGTAAGAAAGCTTGCCCTTCTCTATGTCGGCGTTGGTGCCGCTGGCACAATTGGTAAAGCCGCTGAACGTGAAGATGTTGGCCACGCGATAGCCCACCGGCGACGGGTCATAGATGGTCTTTTGCTGGTTCCAGCCCGCACCGGCCGATGCCTCATACAAGCTGTCGGGCAGTTCGCGCCCGGCATCGCCCCACAGGTAGTAATTGTCTTCGCCGAGCCAGTTGTACTGAGAAGTGGCGTTGCCGGCAATCAGCTCCATCGGGTGGTGTATGGCGTCGGCAATGGTTGCATTGTCTATCTTTACGTGCGACCAACCGAAATTGGTGTTGAATTTCACGAGCTCACTGCCATTCCAGTAACGGGTCACGACATTGTTTGGAAACGGGTCTTTGCGCCCCCACTGATACAAACAGCCATACTGGGCAACGCGAACCGCCCCTATCTCACGGTCAAGCACCATGAATTTGGCACCGGCCTGGTTGGTATACTCCTCATCCTCTGGCTGGCCGATGGTGCCCCATATATGCCAGCTCCACAGTATCTCGCCCTGGCAGTCGGGCTCGCTGTAGACGGCAATCACGGCATTGTTGCTGTATGCGCTACCTACGGTATAGTGCACCCTACCGTCTTCAAGCCTGACGTTTGAAACGAAATCCTGGGCTTCAGACCATACGAGGCCTGCCGACTTCGGACTGATGTAAGCCGTCTCGGTATGGAAGCCCGCACCGGGTATGATGCCCTTCTGTCCGTTGCCTATGACTGTGGCCGGGAAACTGTATTCACCCGGCTCTGTCACTATGTAGCAGTTGGCCGTCTCCTCGGTCTCGGCCACATCCATCGAACCCACGTTGTTGTCCAGTATTGTGCCGTTGAGGAGCATGGTATAAAACTTGCCGGCCTCAAAGTCGCACAAGGCCTGGGTGGTGAACTCAACAGTGTGCTTATCGGTAATGAAACGCACCCTCCATGTTGTGCCGTCTTGCCGGCCGGGAGCCACCACGGCATAAGCGGTTATCACATTGCTGAGCGATGGCGTATTGGCAAAAGCAAGGTTGATGAGTTTGCTCTGGCCACCGCCCTCGGCAGGCACAAGCCCGCCGTCAATGTTGCAAAGGTCGTAGGTGTAGCTGCCCGTGACATTGTCGCCGGTCTCTATCTCTACGCACCACAGCCGCTCGTCGGATGCCAATGAGCCATAGCCGTCGGTGAGGCTGATGTCGAAACGCACGAGCGCCGCCATGTTGCGGAAATGCAACTGGTAGCCATCGGCCCCGTCAGCGGTTACCGTGGCAGCCTTGACGTCATACTGAGCCACAGACTGGAGCCCGGAATAGCTCTGGTTAGTGGGTATCTCGACGGGAATGGCATCGGTGGAGGTCACTTGGGCCGAGTACGGGTAGTAGGCATAGGCCGGTATGCTGCCGGCATCCATGCTGCCGGTGAACACGGCTGTGGCCGAAGCCTCGGCAGCCGAATTGACATACGGGACGTCGTCGCTACCCGACGCGCTGAACACACCGATACTGTCACCAGGCGACCACAACATCTCCAATGAACCGTCGGCGGCGGCACCACCGACAACAGTGCGCGTCTCGGGCAGAGACGTATAGCTGTCGGCATGTGCGGTCAGCGTAAAGCGCGATTGCTGTTGCAACTGCGATTGCCCCAACCCGTCGGTATCAGAGCAAGCCGTAACGCACAGCAAAAGCGCACCGGCACAGCAGAGTATTAAGTTTCGTTTCATTTTATCTTATAAGCTTTATGTTTTTGGGTTAGATAGTCATTGGCCACAAACAGCCTGAGCCCACATGCCGCAAAGGACGGCACGCAAGCTAAAGGCATTGCCCGGTACAGCCGCACCACAGCAATGGCGCAACCATACCGAGCAAACGAGAGAGATGTGACATTATTTTATAAGGGCGCCACCATTACCATAGCCTGAGCCGGAGTTGCTCAAAGAAGAGTTGTTGGTGTCGGTGCTGCTGCCCTCTTTACGCAGATTGAACTTGAAGTTGTTGTCGATGATGGACTGTATCAGATTGTCGGTGCCATATTTCCGACCGGAGTCCTGCTGCTTATCGGCAAAGTTGAAGAACACAAGGCCAAGCGAAGCGTTTGCGTCGCGCTCCTGCAGGTATCTTGTAATCTGCGGATTGAACCAGCTCGCAAAGGCAATCGGTGCCTCGTCATTAGTATCGCCATTACCATAATCTTTGTCATAACCGTTAGTACCTGACACATCCCCGTGGAATGTACCTCCACAGTCATTCATGAACCATGTGTTATGCGCAGTGTTTGCTGTATATGCCTCAATACTGTTTTGGAACACGTCCATGGCACCGTCATATTTACCTTCAGGTGTAATTTCTGTGCCTGTTCCAACGTGCGTTGCCTCTTGATACATCCATTTAAGAGGAGTGCGTGTAGAGTTTGTGTTAGGTGAGCCCCATCGCAAGTCAACAGTATTTATAGCACCATTCCAGCGTGAGAACAGTGCGGGCACAACGTCATCTGCAACAATATAACCGTTTTGTGCATCGCTGTTTGTATTAACCTTCAGGATTATCTTGCCTTTAACATCGTCAAGCGTGGTATTGGCAGTGATTTCTCCTGTATAAATTCTGTTGGCAACATTGGCTCCGAGCTTTTTCAACTCGTTGGCTATAGCGTCCATCCAAACATGTTCAGCTCCACCGACATCACTAATACCATGTCTTCCACTCCCTGTGAAGTCTGCCGACACAGCGTCATTACCAGCGTAAGTAATCATCACAACCGCACACTCCAAGTTACGATCTTGACCAAGCTCTTGTTCGGCAGTAGACAGCGCGTTGGCAATAGATGATATTGCGTCAGACAACTTTTTGCCACTACCACAGAATATAGGCAAGGTTGCATCTGTATAAGTGTAACTATATTCATACGGATCCCACGGCCATACAGAACCACCTGTTTGAGTTGCATTATAAGTGGCATCTGCACCTACTTGAACAATGAATCCACGAACACCATCAACGAACTGCTGTTCAATACCCACACCTTGGAATGCGGCATTGCTACCTGCATTAGTAGGCGTAAGATAAGAGAACTTACTGCCGGGGATGGACAGCTCAGAAAGATAAATATTTCTGTCAAGCGAACTCATCCAATAGTTTGTCCGGTTTGTTGCAGTCAAATTCGGCAGTATTACAGTGTTTACCTTATGCGGCTGGATTGAGTTCTTCTCACCTGCATTGCTGTACCCCAGGGTTCTTGTAAGCGGAGCACCATTCATTGTCTGGACAGCGATTTGCAGATTGCGCGCTGTAGGCGAATCGTCGATAGGAAGCAGATAAGCACGCACAATCATTGTATCGTTGGGGCTGTCAAGCTCAACAAAGTCTTGAACATCACTGTTCCAACCAGAGATTGATATGGTGTTTGTCACTTGTCCCTCTGTTGTGGATCTATAAACAGGAACACCATCAGCACCATTTTCTTCCACAGGTGTCATATCACAGACGAAATCGCCGGCTATTGCAGTCTGAGTTCCCTCTTTGGCAATTATGTTTACGTTTGAAATCTTCATCGTGCCACTTTTCGGGCCGGGAATCTTAATCTGCAAGACTGTCATCCACGGATGAAACGTAAGCGGAACATCATGGCCACCCATGGTGCTCTTGGTAAACTCACCATAGGCCCACATATAAGCATTGTCTGTGTTGGTTTTTCCATAGAAGTTTGTTCCACCGTTGTTGTTTGTTACCTCATTCCATCCTTCAGGCCTCTGCTCTGTAGGCACCTCCCCTTTGATGAGGCCGTTTTCAGTTCCCGTAACACGGTTTGCCGGATAGAATCCATAGAAGCGATGTACATCAGATTCGCCCCACTGCAGCCCCGGTTTATCGGTATTTACCTTTGTCACGCGGCTTGAACGGGTTGGATCGTCTGCATCGGGAGAAACCGAGTAGTTTACCAATGTGCCGTTGGAAGCCTGGGGGCAGTATATTGCTATCTGGTCGCCTTCTTCCCATCTTACACGGTAATAATAACTGCCGTCTTCGGCCTGTGTAGGCTCGTCGTCGTAGATAGTACGAGTCTGCACATCACGCAGTGAAGAGCCGAACGATATTTCATCGCCGACTTGCGCGGGTGTAGACGGCTTCTGCTCTACGACATCGTCTTGACAACCGCTCAAGACTACAAGAGCGGTTGCAAATAAAGAATACATTAGTTTTTTCATAATGTTTCCTCAATTAAAACTGTTTGTGGTATTAATTTGATCTTTTTGAAAATCCCAACCAATTTCTGTATAATCACCGGTATTGCCAACTTCATGGCCTTCGATGCTAACGCCGTCGTCTTGGTTGTTCACGTCCTCGAAAATCGAGGCAGTCATAAACCCACTTTCCAGGTTTACTTGCGTCTTCTCTGTGCGAGGAGACTCATACTTTTCTTTCTTTTCTTCTTTCATCGCGATAAAGTTTTTTATTTAACTATAGTTGATATTTGCTGTTGCTGATGCAGTATTGAGAGACTTATTAGTTTACGGCATCCATTAAGTGCACATACACTAAAAACTATCTGCCAAACACTGTTGGCCAATCATGATGTCAATATTTTATTTCTTCCATTTCTTTCCATGCTTATGCTTATGCCCGTAGCCGTAGCCATAACCATACCCATAACCGTAGCCATAGCCGTAACCATAGCCGTAGCCGTGGTGTCCGGGTGCCACGCCGTTGAGTATGAGGGCCATGTTCTTAAGCTTCTTCTGCTCATAGAGCGTCTCGATGTCGGGCAACTGCCTGCGGTCAAGCCTGCCGGCACGCACCACGAAGATGGTAAGGTCGGCTATGCGGTTTGCGATGGCAGCATCGGCGATAACCCCCACCGGCACATTGTCGGCAATGATGAAGTCGTAGTGCTGGCGCAGGTAATCGAAAAGCTCGTCGAGCCTGCTGTCCATGAGCAGTTCGGCAGGGTTTGGAGCTATGTGGCCGGCCGATATGACATCGAAACCGGCATCGCCATGCTGGATGATTGCCTCGGGCGACACAGAAGGTGATGCCAGATAATTGGTAACACCATCCTTTGCAGCCCCAAGGTGACGGCTGAGCGTGCCCTTGCGTATGTCGAGGTCGACAAGCACAACCCTCTTTTGCGCCCTGACAAGGCTCACGGCCAGGTTGAATGAAACGAAGGTCTTTCCGGCTCCCTCGTTGAACGAAGTGAAGGTGACCACCTTCATCGGCACATCGTGATGCCCCATGAACGTCATGTTGGTGCGCAATATGCGGAAGGCTTCGGCCACCATTCCGTCGGGATCGGGCTGGCTGGCCCTTTGGCGGGCAAGCTCCTTGTCGAGTGGAATCTCGCCGAGGAACGGCACGCTGACAGCCTTGACGATGTCGCGGCGGCTACGCACACGGGTGTCCATGAACATGATGCACAACAATGCCACAGCAGGCACGGCCACGCCAACAGCCAAACCAAGCAAGATGATGCGGTTGCGCTGAGGCGACACAGGCGAGTCGGGGCCGTCGGCACTGTCGATAACTCGGGCATTGTTGTCGGCCATGGCCTGCGACAGGGCGTTTTCCTCACGACGGTTGAGCAGGAAGAGGTAGAGCGCCTCCTTTATCTTCTGCTGGCGCTCGATGGACAGCATCTGGCGCTCCTTGGTAGGCATTGACGTCACCCGGCTGCGAGCCCTCATCTCGCGGTTGCGTGCATCGTTGCGCTTGACGTTGAGGCTGACAATCATGTTGTCTACGGCCCGGATGATGTTCTGCTTCATTGCCTGCAGCGAGTTGTTGAGCTCTTCAACCACAGGGTTCTTGTCGCTGCTGTCGCCTATAAGGCGGTCGCGCTTGAGCTTTGCAGCGTTATAGTTGCTTATCTGGCTCTCGATGGCTGCGTCGCCGATGCCGGTATTGGCCGGTATCAGTTCGGTTTCCTTCTTCGGGTCGACAAGATAGTCTTTTATGAAATTGGCCAGCCTCAACTGAGTCTCCAGCTCAAGGGCGCCGGCATTGTACTTCTGCGACTCGCCCATATACATATTTGCCGTCGAAGAGATGTCGAGAATCTGGTTGCGCTGCTTGAACGACTCGAGGTCGGACTCCACGCTGCCGAGCTCATTGCCTATGATGATGAGTCGCTCGTTGATGAAGTTGGCAGTATTGACAGCCACCTGGTTCTTGTCCTTGATGGCCTCCTCGTTATATACGGTGATGAGCATGTTGAGCACATCTTCGGCCCTCGTTGGCGAATTGTCTTTCAGGGCAAGCGTAAGGATAGACGACTCGTCTTCTTCCTGCCGTATGCCCAAAGCCCCCTTATAGCGGGCCACCACCGACTCAAGCGGCAGCTTCTGTACACGCACGGGCGTACCCATCCACGACGAGCCATAATAATTGGTCGGGGTTATGGTTACGCGCATCGACTTGCCCAGCGTAACGGCCTGGCCGAGCTTGACGGTGTAGCTGGCCGACTCGTCGGCCCCGGTGATGTCGGTCACGACCACGGTCTGCTTGTCGCGCGGCGTGACAGTGAGGGCAGCATACTGTGCGTCGGTGGCGTCGGTGAAGCTCACCTGCACCGGCGACTGCTTGTAAAGCTCGTTGTGGCGCAAGCCGTCCTTCACCTGATAGCTGACATCGGCACGCACACGCTTCACCACCTCGGCCATGAGTTGCTTTGAACGGAACTGCAGCACCTCGTTGGCCACATTGACCTTGTTGATGAAGTTGTCGTAACGGTCGAGTCCGGCCGTTGAAGCCTTGTTAGAGGGATCCTTGATGATGACGGTAGCCGAACGGAAATAAACAAATGGCGCACAGGCATACTTATACCATGCGAAACCTCCGCAGACAATCACCGAAAGCAAGAACCACTTCCACTTTGAAGCGAAGTACAAGAGCAAGTCGACGATATTGATGCCCTGCTCTGACTTGTTGTTTGAATTGTTTGTTTGCATTTTTATATTTAACTATGTCTCACTGCCATGAGGCAAAAGGGAAGCAACGCCCCCACGACGGCAACCGAATGCCGCAAAAAAGGCGCGCCCCGGATGCTGGCAGCAACTGTAAACGAAACTCACTTGATGGCCCAAAGAATGGAGCATACGGCTGTGATAGCCGAGAGCAATGTGGTACCAATCTGCCAGCCACGGTCTTCGTTGTCTTTCTTCTTGTACTTCGGCTCAACGTAGACTATGTCGTTCTGCTGCAAATAGAACGCAGGCGAGTCGAACACATCCTTGCTCGTGATGTCATTGATGTACATGCGCCGCTCGCCGTTCATCTCGCGGATGACGGTGACACGGTCTGTACGGGCCTTGGCAGTAAGGTCGCCGGCATTGGCTATGGCTTCGAGCAACGTGATGCGGTCGCCATCGACAGAGAAAGTGCCGTTGTGCCCCACTGCGCCAAGCACCGTATACTTAAAGTTAAGGAACTCGACAGCCACTATCGGGTCGTTCATGTAACTGCCCTCGATGATTTTCCTCTTTATGAGATTGACGACCTCGCTCACCTTCAGGCCCTCAACGTGCAACTTGCCGAGTATCGGAAAATCAATGTTGCCCTCTACATCGACACGGTAGCCCTTTTCATTGACATGTGTTGTTGAACTGGCAGACACATTGCCATCCTCGCCAACACGGAACGTTCCCCCATAGATGTTGAACGGTATGGCCAGTTCAGGATTCTTGCTGCTGACAGTGATGCTAAGGCGGTCGTCGCGATGCACCACAGCCTCATAGTTTGATTCATACGGATAGCCCGTACCCCCTTTCATGTCCTGCAGGTAGACGTAACTCTTACGCGAGCACGATGAAAAGAGCAACACGGCAAGCAGGCTTGCCAACAAAAGTTTCTTGTTCATTTGTTTTTGTTAATCGGATGATAATGGTTCTAAAAAGATTGTTTATGATGCATTTATAATTATATGTAAGTAGCTGTTCAAAATTAACCGATACAATAGACCTTGCAGGTGTCCTCTATGTCTTTGCCACCATCTTGTGTGCTCTTTCGGGCCGCATGCCAAAGTCTCATCGGTCGCGTAGCCCGCTACGCTCCCTCTTCGGACTTTTTCATGCATCTCCGAAATAGCGCACAATTTGATGGCAATTAATTTTGAACACCTACTTATGCGTGGCGCAGAGCCATCAAACAGAAGGGCGCGCCGCCAGGCTGTCGTGGCAGAGCAACGCCGCTTCGCGGTCGGGCAGGCACTCAAGCGTGCCCACACGGACAAGCCCGGCAAGACTAACAAGAGTGTCGTAGAGCCCGTTGCACAAGGCCATGTCTTCGGCAATGACCGAGCAGCCGGGGTAAATGGCTATGAAAGCATCGATGTCTTCGAGCAGCTTGAAACGGTTTGACGGAGCCTGGACAAGGCGCACTATGCCATCGATAGGGAAAGCCAGCTGCCTGTAGCACGGCGTCTTGCCACTCCACGGCGTGCCGTAAGCCACGGCCTCGCCACCAACGATGCGCACCGTAGGGTTGTCGTCGTTGAGCAGTTCGGCACCGGCTATGTGCTTAAGCCAGAGCGACGCATGGGTGCTCTTGCCCGTGCCGCTACGCCCCATGAAAAGATAGGCACGGCCGGCATGGCACACTGCCGCTGCATGAAGCGACACGGCACCGTGGCCCAAGACGGCCTGTGAATAGGCTATGCGGACAAACGATGACACGACAAGGCCCACACCGGCATCCTCCCAACGGACATAGGCACACACGCGGCTGAAATCAGGCGAGGCCAACATGCGGTGGCAGGCACCCCCGAAAGCTGAGCACAGTTCGACAAGATAGCCGCCGCCGACACTGTAAAGGCGGATATGGCCCATGTCGTTGTCACTGTCGTCGAGCAGGCGCACGACGTCGACCTCGGGCATGGACGATAGCGGACGGGCTGCAAAACGCAACAACTCAACGCCATCATGGCTGCCACCGGCCTTGAAAGGACGAAAGGATGGCAGAAGGATGTCGGGACTGACAGCAGAAGGCAGACTGACCGAAAGGACAAAGCCACCAACAGAATAACAATGTTCGGACATCATCGGAACTGACCTTTCATTAGTTCTGCCATAATCCATAACGCTTCCTTTGGAGCATAACAGAGTGAAAAACGCATATTGCACAAAAAAGAACGGGCTGTAAGAAACTTGCGGGCAACAACAGGCGAACCTGACGACATACGCCCCGTAGGGGAATAATGGCCGAAATTGCCACCCGCCCACACTATGGCCGACAAGGAAGCCGCACTGCCAGCCCTGGCTGAATACGGCAGGCACGACGGCGAAAGCCCCAGGCAATCAACAAGAAACGAGTGCAAGAGGGCGCTCCACCGACCAATACCCAACCGCCCGGCAACCTGCTCCATCTCGGCCGAGCTGTCGCCACCGTGGAACACATGGCACGCACGGGCCATATCGCACAACTGGCGTAGGCCTATGCCGCGGCCAACGACATGCTTGAGGATATGCAGGTTGAGCAACAGCAAGCAAAGACGGCGAGACGGTATGCTGACATCAGAGCCGGGCACGGAATGCAACCCGACGCTACTGTAGCCCCAACGGTCGACGAGCGACTCGGCGTAGCCCCTGAGCAACGGATTGTGCAAGTCGAGAAGCCGGTTGTGGTGCTCGACGTCAACCCCACGCCAGCGGTAGTGCAGGCTGCCGTCGGCATGGCTTGAGGCCTCGATGCCCATCTGTCTGACGCAAGCGGCCGCGGCGGCAAACGACCGACTGCCCGCGAAACAAAAATCAATGTCGCCAGACTCGCGCAAAACCGGGTCGGCATAGCAAAGGGCAACCCCCTGCCCCTTCTGCAAAACCGGCTCGAGGCCATTGGCCCGGAACTTGGAGCAAAGCTCTGCCACAGCTGCATCGACGGCCCTGTTGCGGCGCTCAATGGCATCGACCTCGGCAGCCCATCGCAGAAGCAAAGGCCCGGGAGGCAGCAGCTCGTCGGGCAAATGCTGCAAGCCACGAAACACGACACCTGTCACAGTTTGCTGGCGCGCCAATCGATACAGCCGCCCCCACGACTCGTCAGAAAGCGGGAAACAGCCCAAATCGTCGGGCTCGCGCTCCCACAAGCCTGAACGCAACAGCACGAGCAAAGCCATGCGTTCTGCGCATTGGCCCTCGACAGAGGCAGCACCTTGCACGGCCATGCAACAGGATGACGCCGAAACAGCGCCTGCCGTACGATTTATAATCATCTGAAAAAACTGTGTATTGCATACAGACTGCACTGCATGGGTGCAGCCAAAAGAGTAAACACGACGGAAACCACGATGCACTAAGCAGACGGCGGCACAAAGCTGTCATTCCAACAGCCCGAACGACCGCCACTCGGACAACTGACGCTCAACGTCACGATAAGCAGTGACGGCGTCGACGTCGTAGACGGAACAGAGCCAATCGACCAGCTCTGCTGTAGTGACATCAGCCTGCTCAATGCGTTCCCAGAGCCTGGCCGCAGTCTTGTTGAGACTGAAGACATTGCTCATGTTGACATTGTCAGCACAGGATTCCACTATCATGTATTGCTTGCCTACCTTGCGCAAACGCAGGTTGGCTTTGGGTTTTATCTTGTTTGAAATCATATTCCAGGAGTAAGGAGACAGGAGCCTCACAAGTACGGGCCCCACCACATCATGGCCGTAAGCAACGCCACGCATCTGTGGCAGGCCACCCTGCCGTTGACACATAACACTCATCCGCCTCTCCACCGGACTCTTGATACGGTAAGCCATCAGAACTTCTTTCCAGTAAGTATTGACATCACCGTAAGGTAGATAATCTTCAAATCGAGCCACAACGAGCGGTCGCGCAGATACTCCAGATCCATACGCAGACGCTCGAGCATCTTCTCCATGGTGTCAGTGTAACCATTATATAATGTTGCAGGAGAGAACAGTCCGGGCCGCAACTGGTAGAGCAAGGCATAGTCGGAATTTTCGGCCATGATCTTGTCTACAAAATACTTGCGCTCGGGCCTGGGGCCGACAAAGCTCATGTCGCCCCTGAGCACATTCCACAGCTGTGGGAGCTCGTCAAGATGGTGTTCACGCAAGAAACGGCCTATACGCGTGAGTCGCTTGTCGTTTTTCTGGCAAAGGGCCGGACGGCCATCAGCCTCAGACATGACGGTCATTGAGCGGAACTTGTAAAGCATGAACGGACGCCCTCCGTAACCGATGCGCTCCTGACGGAATATGGCCGGGCCTCCGTCCTCGCGCCGTATGAACCAACAAACAACAAGAAACAATGGTGAGGTGACAACAAGCCCCAACGCACTGCACAGTATGTCGAACCCGCGCTTCAGAGCCTTTGCCGCAGGCGACATGACACCATTGTTTTCAGAACCTTCATTTATCATTCCCATTTGCAATGTCTTTGAAAAGACGATGTCCTTTTCATTATCCATTTTCATATATGCTTAAACATTTTTCGATCATCCGTTCCTTCGTGAAAAGATTGCGATAACGCTCCAACGCCCCCGCAGAATAACGCCTGTAAGCATCGGCATCGGCAGTGATGGACTTTATGGCCTCGGCCAACTTTGCTGCGTCGGCCGGTGGCACGTTGAGCCCCGACACACCGTTGGCATTGACCCAAGCAACTCCCGACTGAGGTATCTGTGTAGCCACGACAGGCTTGCCGCACGACATGGCTTCTATCTGCACAATGCCAAACGCCTCTGTCTTCTGCACACTGCTGAGGCAGAAAACATCGCAAGCCCCATAATACCCCGGCAAATCGGCATCGGAGACACGCCCCAGCAACTCGACTCGTCCCTGTAAGCCTTGCTCGACAATCTCACGCTGCAACGTCTCGCGCAAAGCACCGGAACCACCTATAAGCACAACAAAATCGTCGCCAAGATACTTGGCTGCAGAAATGAGGTGGCTGTAACCTTTATAAGCAACAAGACGGCCAAGAGAGAAAACAATTTTCTTGCCGGCATAACGGCGACGGATGGCATCGACGGCCTCGGGCCTCGGATGCATCGGCTCAACACCAATAGGCATGCACACAGCCTTGTCTTGCACGTGGCCCAGGCAAGGAGACTCGGCCAGATATACAGGGGTGGTGCCCACAACCTTGTCGGCCCGGCGCAAAAGCCACTGTTGCAGCGGACGGTAGAAATTGAGGAGCAACCGCTGCTTCTGGATGTCACTATGCCAATGCAGAATGACACGCCCACGATAACCGGACAAGAACAAAGCCATGCTGGCCATGGGGTCTGGGTGATGGACGTGGATGATGTCATAGCGCCGACAAATGTTACGGAGCGTTGAAACCATAGAAGGTGAAATCATGGTGGCACAAGCCTTAGCCCAGGTGTGACAGCATATCAGGTGAGCATAGTCATTGACAACTATCTCACGCCCTTTGCCATCGACGGCAGCACAAAGCATATCGCACTGCACATGACGCTCAGACAGCCCGACCATAAGATCATAGGCGACTTTCTCTACCCCGCCCAAGACAGGGTAGAACTTGCCCAACTGTAGTACTTTTAGTTTTTGTGTATCCATGAATAAGGTGAGATTTATCATCAAGCATTTGCATTGGCAGCCACCCGTGATGCATGAAGGGCAACTGCCTCGGGATGATTGCGGCGGATATACCCGCCAACACTGTTGTAAACCAAGCCGAGACGCGAAGCAATGGAACGCAGGCTCTCGGCCGTGGTGGAATAAAGGCGCAAAGCCTCGGCATACTTTTCACGACTGGCCGAAGAGACCAACCGACCCTTGGCCGTGCGCATACGCCCATGGCGAGAAGCCAGCTCCGGCTCATGGGCCCGCAAATAGCAACGGAACACATCTGGATTCAGTCCAAAATCGGCTGCAACCTGAGCAACAGGCCTAGGCCTGCAACGCAAACTGTCAATAGCAGCTGCATACTTGGCCGCCGCACGCAACGAACAGGACGTCGCGACAGTGCTACGACCACCACCGTGCCACCTGCGCAGATAAAAGCGAAAGCCGCCGGCAGAAACGCCCGTACGGGCAACAACTTCGTTAATTGTCATATCTGTATCAAGGTAGAGTGCCAAGGCCCCGGCATACTTATGCACCGTGGACGGTGCCGGAGCATGCTTACGGCCATTGCCGGCATTCTCACCAAAACGTTTTTTATCATTTTCCTTGGCAATCTTACGGCTCTGCCGCTTACGGCAAAGCACGTCATTGCAGTAAAAGCGCAAATGCTGATTAAGTCCACCCAAAGACACACGACACTTGCTGGCAATCTCAGCCTGCGTCATGTCGGTTGTTCGGTAAAGCCTTACGGCCTCTGCATATTGATCAAGGCTTTCGGGCCTGACGCCCCGATGAACACCATTGCAAAAGCCGAAACTGCGACGCAACTGCTCTCGCCACGACAACACGTCGGGAAAGTGCACCCGCATGAAATTGGCCAAAGCAGTGGCATCAAGCGAGAACTTGCGCGCCACCTGTGACATGTTCAACTCTATGTAATCAAGTGAGCGACATGCTTCGACGGCTGAGCCATACTTTATCCTGGCTGACGCCGACATACCTCCCGCCTCTATTATTTTAAATGACAACAAATCTTTATCTTCAACGGTTATACCGTGACGGTGCAGCACTAACTCACGCCAATAACGACGAAGGTAATTTCCCAAAGCACCTGCGGTATGCCCACACTCGATTGCGATGTCCTTCACAGACATGTCTGTGTCGACATACAATTTAACCGCCTTCTCATACTTGCAATGCAATGCATGGCGCCGGAGCAACGATGCACGTTGACGCCCCGAAACAAATGTTGCCCCCGTTGACATAGGATAACACGGAATAATGACATGCAAGATGGATAGAACGCAATCGAAATATGCCCTAACGACTCAAAAGCTCATCATAAAGCGAAAGATAGTCGGCATAGCGTTCTTCTTTCTTAAAATGGGCAAGAGCATAAGCCCGGCACAAATGGCTGTAATACGACTTGCCTCGCATAATGGCCAGGCGCACAGCACCAAGCAATGTCTTTTCGACCGAAAAACTACTTCGTATATACAATTTTTAAACACTCATCAACAACACATGATAATACTCGGGCGCTTTTCTCCCAGCTAAAATCACAACATCGCTGATGTCCTGCAGAAATAAGTCGCATACGTAAATCTCTACTATTAATGAGTTTATTGATTTTTTCAGCTATATCTTTTGAACTCAAAGGATTTACATATAAGGAAGCATTCTGGCAAACTTCTCTTACAGAAGGAATATCAGAAACAACCGTAGGTGTACCACATGCCATCGCCTCTAATGGAGGAATGCCAAAACCTTCGTATAGAGAGGGATATACAAAGCATAAAGCATGCATATAATATTGCCGCAATTCTGCATCATTTATTCGTCCAAGCCACTTGACACGATTCTGCTTGACAGTCTTACTTAATTTATTTATGGATGTAGAATAAATTTTGTCTTGGCCTCCGATCACATATAATTTAATTCCCCTATCCTGTATGTATTCCAAAGATTCCAAAAGCCTAAAAAAATTCTTTCTAGGATCTATGGATGATACTGCCAATATATATCTATCGGTAAAAGGGCTTACAGACATAGAGTTCATATCTGTCTGTCCCTTATTGGCAAATATAGGAGCAACAGCATTATTTATAACTCTAACTTTTCTATCACTCAAGGATAACCTGCTTATTATTTCAGCTTTGGATGATTCACTTACGGTTAATACCTTCAAAGACGTTGTTGCACACAAAGGTGTTAACATTTTATAAAGGAACACGTATGATTTAGAGTACCAACCTGGATTAACCATGAAGGCCAAATCGTGGATGGTCATTATCTTGTTCTTTACGAATATAGGACTAAGCCCCGTAAAATTTACGAGAATCTTTTCGCCTTTAATGCGTGCAAACCAAAATGGCAATGAAAATTGTTCCCATATATGAGATTTCCAGTTTCCACACCTTATAATATCAAGACCTGAAATATCGTAACAATCCTTTATCTGCCCATAAGGGCAACACATTGTGAATTGTTTTCCCATATTTGCCCATGCCCGACAAAGCTGGTAGGCAAAGCGATTCACTCCCGTTTGGTTTTGCAAAAGGAATCTTCCGTTTACATAAATCATATTTATAGACAGATTATTTAATTCTCGACCTAAGCAGGTAGCAAAAGAACTTCCAGTAATGTCTGAACTTTTCTCCCCAAGCACGGTCATTCCAACTATTCTCGCAGTAATGGATTGCGTATGAGGCAGGAGTGGCTTCTCTCCTGTTACCAGCAAATATTTCAGAACGATACACCATCAAATCACCTTGTAGTTTCTGATCTATATCTTTATATCTTAAACCGTATTTCTCAGCTATTCTAGCATATATCTGTGGGGCGATTACATCCAACCCCATTGTTCCATCTGGCTTTATAAAATGCTTGTCCTTATACCAATCCAATATCTCTTTAACAAACAAATTCCCTTTTTCAGCCCCCATAACTGCGGCCTGCAACTCTATACCTGAAATATACTTATCTGCGATTCTGATTCCTTCATCGTCAATGTCGGCCATTGAATTATCCCGTTCTATCATAAACGGATGATATTCCATACTGGTGAAAAATGGATGGTTCAAGAAACAGTCGAAGCGTTTCAATACTCGTACGTCGGAGTCAAGGTAAATACCACCTTCAGTATAAAGCGCATAAAGCCGGATATAATCTGCCACAAATGCCCATTTACGATAGGCGAATGCCTCCCTTACGTATGGCAAGCTCGCGTCAATATTAAAATTGTGAGTGTTCCACAGTTTAAACTCATAGTCGGGCATGACTTCTTTCCACGAATCCATACAATTCCGTATTATTTCGGGATACGGATCATTGCTTAGCCAGCAGTAATGTATAACTTTTGGTATCATACTATAATAAGTTATTGTCGTATGTTTTCTGAGAAATAGCCAGTCTCTTCATACAAGTGGCATTTTGATGTTCTTGCCCATCAGACAACAAAACGAGAGCATAGAAACAAAATGTATCTGTTGGTATTTTTATCCATACAATAAGTTGAATCATAAATAAACAAATGAAAAACAATGTAAGTTTCATATCACGTTTACAAAGGACATACGTACAACATGCAAAGTATGTCGCAAAAATGAATAATCCTACCAAGCCACAATAAAATATTAAACGGAGATATCCCATATCCGTACCCATATAGAATTTATAAGGATCATATGGATCCGCAAAATAGCCATCACCAATCACCCACGTTTTGACGTTATCTGGAACAATATCACCAATACTATCTATCAATAAGTCTGATGAATGTGTTGTAAATGATCCCGTCTTATAAAAATTGATAAATCCTTCAAATCCATAATCAAAAGCAGCACGTACTCCTGGCATTGAGTTGTACAAATATATTCCTGCATTATATAAAATAAATAATATAACACATAATCCCACAACCCATAAAATTCTTTTAGAAGTAATAGTAATGACTACCTTACGCAAAGAGATTGATGACAAAAGTAAATATGAACCCGCAATGGCTATACCAACAATTGTTGTTCGAGATATCATATTCCCAACAACTCCTATTAGTAAGAATAACAATATATATAAATTCTTTTTAATCAAAGAGGCACTAACCTTTATCATATATGCAAGGCTAAGTAACACACAAGAAAAACGAATTCCAGCTGTGTCAAAACCAACTCCAATGCCATACAAACGAGGGTTCTTCTCAAAATATTCAGGATCAATCCCTGTAATTGCATTGTCTACAGCATTCTGTAATATCGGAATATTGTCAATCATCACAGCTATCACACATTGTACTGCACACATTATCCCCATATAAATAATTAGTGTTTGCAAAGCCACCTTTCCATACATCTGTCTTAACAAATATATCACACAATATGCACCACCAAGCCATACACACATAGATACGTAATAAGTGGCAAAAACCATATCATCCGTACTGTTATAAACGACAGAAAAAAATGACCACAAAGAAAAGACAAGACCTATACACAAAACCAACAGTAAATCTTTCCGAATTGATAGTGACTTGCGTTTAATGCGTTCCCAGCCAAAAAATATCAGCCCCAATGCAGCAACAACCATTTTAGAATTGACTGTTGGAAGGGCTTGGAACGAAAAGGGGAAATAGTACAAGCTACAAATAATTATCAACAATATGCAATATGTTAAATGTATCACCATAACTTCTGACTAACTTCTTAGAAACTTCAAATACCTATGGTACACTATCGGATAGTAAGGATTTTTTAAAAACATTCTCAACATCCAAACATATTGTCTAAATGTTTTCTTCATCCAAGGTTTTGCCTTACCTATGAAATGAATAACATAAATTGGTTTATCAGCATTCCTATTAAATGAATAGCCTAATTTCCTTATGTAATAAGATAAATAATCTGCAAAAATATTGTACCCTTGTTCCAGATGCAAATTCTCTTGGTCTTTCCATGTTTTCAAATAACGTTTTATAACATCTTGGTCACCTATCATACGTTTTTCTTTTCTCCCTGCAACAATCTCCTCATTAATTTTTTCAAGTAGTTCATTCTTTACTTTTTCACTTGGTATTAAGACCATAATACCAGAATTAAGCTCCTTCCAATGTTCATTTCCTGGATATTGCGCCCCAGCTACAACAGCAGAAAAAGGTTCGCATTCAAACAAATGATCTATATTCTTGACAACAAACATGTCGCAATCGAGAAAAACAATTTTTTCGAACTGACTTAATCCCCATATTAGTAACTTATCAAATGTGAAATTCCAATGCGAAAACCCCCCATCCTCAATATTGACAATTCCATCAACTGCCGTTTGAGACAAACGTATACAAAGAATTCCCTCATTTTTCAAATCACATTCTACTTTTTCTTCAACAGACATGGAAAGCGCACAACAAAGAGGATATTTAGCCTCCACTTTTTGCAATGAACGATTCAAAATCAATACGCCTTCAAAATAAGACCGATTTGATAATAATGTTACGTATGCTCGCATTTTATCTATATATTAACCCATAAACGACTTTATGAAACAAGATGTAATGAATCCTAATAACTACAAAGAAACCTTTTGCCGCACACCTTTGGAGAAATCGACATCTAGATGAAACATAATGATTTATTTTAATATATCGATTTGCTTCTGGAAACCAAGTTTTCCATAAAAGATATTTTTTTGAATTAGCACTTATCAGTAATGGATATTTTACAGCCAATTTCAGAAAAGCTATTTCTTTATTCAAAGTATTCCCAAATCTCTCATGCAAGTAGTCTGATATTCTGTGTACGTTATAATCCAACTCTACAACATGGCGTTCCGAATAAGTTTGTGTAAATGAACCAGTATTCAATTTAACATAATGGTAAAAAGCTTTTGGAATATACTTTACCTTTTTTGCACAACTAAAAAGCATCATCATAGTCATATCTTCTCCCATATCATAACCGGCAGGGAAAAATATATTATTATGTATATACAAGTCACGCTTTACAAATTTGTTCCACACAGTAAACTTCATAGTCCCTCCTAACATTCCTTTTAAAGCATCTAAAGAAGTTTTATAGCATGGTTGCTTCATATAACGTTCATTATGACTAAATGTTAGATACCAGTCACACCAAACAATATCTGCTTTTTCTTTCTGCGCAGTATCATAAAGCGTTTCCAGCATATCCGAATCTACGAAGTCATCGCTGTCGCAATGAAAGATATACTCACCGGTTGCTAATGCCAACCCTGTGTTACGGGCAGCGGGCAAGCCTTTGTTCTTCTCATGAGAAACAATCTTTATGCTGTCAACTCGATTAGGATATTTACGAATACATTTATTCAGCAACTCAATACTACGGTCTGGAGAAGCATCGTCAACAAAGATGAACTCTACATCCTTAAGAGTTTGAGACATCAATGAATCGACACATTTAGTGACAAACCTCTCAACCTTATATATTGGAACTATTACAGAAACCTTTACCACAATTCAGATTATTTAAAATGACACCGGAACATACATGGGGTCTTGCTCCCTTGCCTTACGTTTAGACGCAAGCATTTTCAAATAAATTCGACAGATAATCCGCATCAGCATACTATTGATGTTCTTGTGTCGCCTCCAATAATTAATATATTCAAATCCATGAAACGAACTGACATCTTTACTACCTATCAGGTTATATACATAAGGACTTCGTTCCTTCAGTAAACAATCAATGTCAGCAAGCATCTTCTTGGTGGCATGATTGTAATTAGCCAACGAGGAAACATACCCCTCCTTAATGAATGGTATAATCCTGGCATCAAGATACTTCTGTAAAGCCGTTCCATGTACATTATCATAGTGGCGCTGGTATTCGGCAGACATATCCAAAGCACATTTTAGAGTGTGAGTAACATTACGCATCTTAACTTCTGGATTCATCGTCTGTCCGGCCCTCCCAACAAGATATTTATATATAACCCCATCGAAATGCGCAACGGTTTTGACCGCTACCATAGGAATGAATATCCATTGCTGATCCGTATATGAAATACCTTCTGTCTGCCTATACCCCAGTTGCAACAGATTATCACGTTTATATGTAACAGCGTGCATCTGCATATTCACAAAAGAATGAGAACCACACACCTTGCACATATCGAATATAGTTCCAGCCCCAAGGCCGTATTTTATAACTTTCCTCACATTACGGTCAACGCCGACCACAGCAAAATCAGAGAGAACCAAATCGGCATCTGTAGTGCAAAGGAAATCTATAAAGTGCTCAAAATTTTCCGTATCAAAGCTGTCATCGGCATCGAGAATCTTTATATACTTGCCCTTGGCTTCGGTCAGTCCACGGTTGACGCACGATCCGTAGTTGCCGTTCTCCTTGTCAATTACTCGGAATATACCTGAAGACTTCTGCTCATATTCATGAGCAATGGCCGAAGAGGAATCTGTACTTCCATCATTTATGACAAGCACTTCCAAAGCATCACTACCACGGCCGACACACAGCGAGTCAAGACAATACCTCAAGTACCGCTCCATATTGTAGGTAGGTATGACAACCGTTAGAATCTTGTCCATATAATATTACCAACTTATTCTACAATAAAACCACCTTGACGTTTCAAGTCGTATCTTATAAGTAGCAACTCACGCACAGCCTCCGGCAGATATTCCTTTATCTGGCCGCGCCATGTGATTTTTGCCGGTACAGAACGATAAGGCGACTTACGCTGCGTCAACTCCGCCTCGTTGCGTCTTACATAAGTCATAGCATCCTGCACAGCATCATAATATCCTCGCATTTTGTCAGAGTTTGCGAAATTCTTACAACACACCTCGCCATAACGTTCAAGTATATGCCACTTGTCAAGTTGCTCACGCTGTGTGAAAAACGCGAAGTGTGCCACGATGGCATCTCCATTCCAAGCATTAGACATACCATGCTTCGTTGGATATATGCACGACATAAACTCTTCATCATCACCGGGCACCACGCCGTCGAATTTTCTCATCTCATCACCAAACCACAATATTGCGTTTATCGAGAAACGGGTCATGCCCATCTCTTTCTTCCCAATGTGCAGCGTGTTCCACTTGCCTGTATTAAGATATCTTTCGATAAACCACTGGTGAAGTTCTTTTGCAAAATAACCACTTTTCCACAGAACCGGGTGTGAAGATGAAGCTTGGTAATATTTGTCAAGCCGTATCTTATTCTCAACCTGCAGCAAATAAGTTGACAGCGAATTATTTATCACCAATGGCGACACTACGAAATACTGTGGATTGTCAACCCTAAAACTTACCATCTTCTCTATCAAACCTGGCTCCATCCAAACAATATCATCGTCAAGTTTGAAATAGATTGTTTCCGGTTCTACGCAACTCTTGTAAAAAGCATTAATACTCGCATTGCCATTAACAACCCCGTCAGGCTGCCAAACGAGATTTACCACAGGAAACTTAGCCGCCACCTGATTGAAAAACTCAATATCCGCCACATCATGCGTGTTTATCCAAATGTCATATCTGTCAACAATTTCTGAAGACACGATATAAGGTATCAGATATTGCATGTAACGCCGACGACCGGCAGCTGTATTTACAACAACTTTATATTTTTTATACATATTTGTTCCACTTAAGTTAGGCAATTGCATACAATAATATAGCCTTTGGTTTTACAAAAGCAATATTTTGCAATATAAAATCTCATCTTACGCCTTGCCAATGTACAAGCATCCATCTTTTAGGATAATTCCAAAAGTTCGATTTACAAGACCAAACTGTGACATCACGCCCAAAACTCATTTAATGAACGCAACTACAATTTGGATTAGTCGCAACACCCTGCATTTAAGTTCATAGACATGACAAATTAATATCAAACTTAAAATGTTACATTTCTTTATTTGCTTGTATACTTTTCATCTCAAAATTTTCTTAACATATTTTCAAAAATGGCAAAGTTTCATCCTTTCCTATATTAGACTAATCACTGATTATCCGTCAGAATATTAAATAATAACATTGTTGCATTGACTCAAGTTGTATATAATGATGACAATGTTTTCATAACATCAGCATATTTTATACGAGGATGATTATAATACCATCCCAACATGTAGTACTTGCTTGTTGGCTTTATCAACCCCAAAAATATAAGAAACCGTTTTATCCAGTAAAACACAAAATAAGATGCATATGTTAGATATACTTTGGGAAATGAATGAAGACTTCTAAACGTTTTCCACCATAATAATGAATGCATAGATTTATCTTTAAAATAAAACCACGGTTGATAGCCTGCAAAATGAATTATTTTAGGATTTTCCATAAGCTCATGCATGTCAAATAAATGCTCTTTCATAAATTCTTTAAAACGGAAATAACTTACAGTGACACCATAATTTGGTGGGAGTACAATTTTATCATCTCTGCAAATAACATTAATCGCATCTTGATCGGGATATTTAATTGCCTTTGAATTTTTTTTAGCAAAATCTACTATTTTTCTAGATAAATTTAATGTCCTCCATCTATCTAAATTCATCATTAAAACCCCTGAGCAAACATACTTATATTTACTATCATATTTCAATCTATTATATGTTGAAGGATTATACGTTTCTGTATCTAAACAGGCAGCAATGCTTGTATTCAAATCCATTGAAAATAATTCATCCAAACAATCATTTACATATACATCGCAATCTAAATATAGAACCTTGTTAGTATTATTTAAAATTAACGGCAACAACATCCTATACCAAGCATAAACTGTCCATATCATAGCCTGAGGTGGCATTCCAGAAAACATCTCGCTATCCGAATCTACCGAATAAAAAAATATTTTTAGATTTTTAGATTTATTCAAAGCCGCTTTTTTTAGTATAGCTTTATTCTTTATTGATATACGATCTGTTAGGACATGGACATAAACATCATCTTCCATATTCATATGCTCAGCAATTGACCTTATTGTAACACACGCATACGGAACATAATCATCATTAAAACATAATGCAAAATCTTTTTTCATATAATCCTAATATATTCCACACTCCGGGGTTCCCATTTACCAATCATACCCAAGAAATATCGAATTACCCCACGGTAGTATGCACGTAACTTATTTAGTAAAGGCAAATTCTTACGTCTCAACCCCTCATAACCGCTTACGATAACAGAACTAAATAAATCCATATCGCCAGCTATATGAGGATGAAGAGCATACACATTTACACCTTTCCTTTTCCAACTATACCAATCATCAGCAAGATACACTTTTTTCATATTAAGCATTATTCTTGCAGCGGACTGATTCACGAGATAAGACATTGCACCCATAGCTTCAAAAACAGAGGCCAATTTATAATTTGTATCCGTTATTTTCAATGTTTTAGTAAACCAATAACTTCCTGACAATAAAATAATAGTCGGCTCATTTGTTTGTAAAATGATTTTTAGGGTATCAAGTACCTTTCTTAAATCAACCCCATCTTTGAACACAACATCATCCTCAAAAATCAATGCCATATCATCTCTGTTCTTTATAATCTCCTCATAACATTTCCTTTGAGACAATGCAACTCCTATCTCTCCACCTTTCATGTACCGACCATATTCATTATATGTACCATCTTGATTCCATATCTCATTTAATTCTTTATCTGAAAGAATTCTTCCATCCACAGCTTCAATAAAGTTTACATCAAGAAAATCATTATATGGCTTTAAAAGCTTCTCCATATACTGTCTTCTATCAATTGATGTTTTTAAGTTAATAACGTATGATTTCATACCTATTCGTACTTTAGTCAACCACTATGTAGCTCATTTATAATGAGCTCTTTAGCCATAATAAAATATCATAGAGTTCTTAACTTATGTCCCAATAACAAAATACAACGACATATGTGCCTATTTCTCACATATTTTACAATTTTCTCACGTATTGAGAGTTTATACACATTATTTTCTTTAAGCAAATTGGCAATCCAATCTATTCTATAAGAAAAAGAAACATTATGCCTTATCAAATCATATAAAATATAAAGCTGAAATTTGTACCATGCCTCCTTATAATTGCGTAATTGTTCCCCTAAAGCCATTTTAACCTCCTCACGAAACATTTCCTCGTATTCTAATGACCATATTCTTGTTCGCCAAACAGACTGCATATTATCACGATATATATATACCGCATCAGGTAAACAATATACCTTCCTTGCCAACAATGCTATTTTCAAATTGCCTAAATGATCCTCTCCTATATTGATTTCCCTACGAATATCTAATGCGCCAGAAGCAACAACAATATCTTTCCTATACAACTTTCCCCACAGAGAAAGTGTTGTATTCTTTTGCAAAAGCCTATTTACATATTCAGCACCAGAAATAGTTTTCTCCACATTCTCCCATGTAGTAACAATATCAACTCCATCCGTCATTTTGGCCATCATAACACTTAACGCATCTTTATCCATCGTATCATCAGAATCCACAAAACACAATATATTTCCGCGCGAATGTTCCACACCGAGCCTTCTAGCAGCAGTCACTCCCTTATTATTTTGATGTAAAACGCAGATGCGCATATCATTATCAGCATAACTTCTACACATCTCAAGTGAGTTATCTAAACTCCCATCATCAACCAAAAGAAGTTCCCAATTAGTAAACGACTGTTCCAAAATACTCTGAATACAATATTTTAGATAAAGCCCGGTGTTATAGACAGGTACTATTACAGAAATCAAACTGTTGCTTGACATACTAATCTTGATAACTACTGGAATTATTAGACATACTTTTTTTCAACCACTCAACACTTTGGCAACGTGCCTTAGCTATATTTTTAAGAGCTGTATCAAAATCTATAGGACAAAGAGTGACATCGTTTAGTTCACCATTACAAACACTCCGAGATGTTAGCCCTGTCAAAATCAGCAAATCTCTAATTCTGCTATCATTCATACCGTCAATAGCATAAAAAGGAATGCGTAATAAAATTGAAAAGACAATCAGGTGGAAAGACAAGCCAATTGTATAGGTCGCAAATTTGCAAAGATTTAGAAATTCAATTGGTCCAGTAGCCAATTTAAAATGAACGGATTTAAACATCATACTAAGATTACCTTTGCGTGTACTATATAAAAGAGAAACAACAATAGGTAAATTAAATTTGCGTGATAATTGCTCCGCCACTGCATGAACAGAATCATAATACCTAGGTGCATAAAGAAAAATATATTTCCCTTTCACTAATGGTTCGTCCCCTGCCATTCTGCTCCAATATGCAGAATCCAATAATAGTGTAGGATCTATTGTCACAACACTCCTAACATGATACTGTCGATATAATTGTTCTTGCGTTTGTCGCTCACGCACACTTACACAATCATATTTATCTAACAACTCCTTAATTTTAGTTTTTGTTTCACTGTTTAAAAATACATCAATATCGGGGTTAGGCCCCATACTTGGAGCATAAGAAATACGCTTCGAATCTCCAGCAAATGGTAACAAATAGGCAAAATCAAAATCAAAAGTAAGTGGATTCCATATCTGATCACTGCCAGAAATATAAATGTCATATTTAAATTTAGTAAGTTTCAATTCATCTTCAGTAGTATATTCCTTGGACGATAAACGGAACTTTTCATTTAGGAATTGTTCAAATTTACAATGCTTTTTCCATAATGGAAATATAAAAGGAAGATAGAGCAAAATTCTATTAAACTGACCAATCAAAGCACCTCTTAAAAATTCTGGGCGATAATAATTCTTTTGCCTGAAGGTGCGAAAATTAATTATTTCGCAATCATATCCCATGTTTAAAATAGTTTGCTGCAATGCGTAAGCCTGCAACATAGATCCATAGTTATGAGAAGCATGGAAAGTAATGATACCGACCTTTTCCTTGCGTTTCATCGCGATATTTTATTTAAGAATTTATTAATAGATACACGCACTAATTGGCGTTCATTTTGATTTAAGCCCAAAGCATAAGTAAACAGAGAAACAGAAATAAAGCTTATAATTGTTACAGTTACCAGTTTTATGAAACCAACAGACATGAATAAGCTCACTGCCATTGGTGAGATTGAAGAAAGTATGAAGACAACAATAGATGGAAAGATTACCTTTTTTACATAACTCCACACCGACAACCCCAATTGATATTTACAAAACAAAAGTCGCAAAGCCGATGAAAATATTACAATTCCAATCGACACAATCAATGGGGCCACAATTGGGTATCCCAATTGTAATAATATGTAAGAAAATGGAACATTAAACAACATTGAACTTCCGACCACAATTTGGTACCATTTTATATTTCCGGTTGCCATTAGGCTAGTAACCATTGGGCCACTATAAACACCACATAGGGCTTCTATTAGAATAATACGAGCAAAAATTACTGTGTGTTCTGGAACCTTTACTAACCAAAGATTTAGTATGTACTCAATTTCTATTAAAACTGGTATGGCTATTAAAGCCAACAGAAAGAATGAGATTTTAGAACTCGTCATCATTAGACGAAGAAGATTTTCTTTATTACCGGATGCATAGTTTTTTGTAAGTTGAGGATTGACAGCTGTATTAAAACCACTAACAAGGTTCTGCACTGCACTTAATATTTGATATGATATGCCTCTAGCGGCATTTACTGCTGCCCCACCAAAAATATTCATCAACATATTAATACCTTGGTCTTTGAGGATCCAAGCCACTGTACCAAAAATATTCCATCCAGTAAACCCTAACATAGATCGGAAAAGCTTTACATTCCAATAATAACGGAAATGGCACTCATCAAACTTTCGAATAACATAGAAGCGGTAAACATATACAACAATTAATTGTATACAGAAGCAAAGTAAAGCATATACAACCAGACAATCATAGTCAATTACAAGCAAAAGGAATACAACAATCAGATTCAATATCGATGTTCCTACCCCGACATAAGCATATACATCCATGTGTTCATGAGCAGTAATAGAAGCCATATACGGTGTCTGCATTATACCGACTGCTACAGAAAAAATAGAAAACTGATAAACCCAATTAGCAGCCACAATACGGTCATATGGAATATTCAAATAGGTATTTAGGAACCAAAGGCCAACACTTTCGGCCCCTATAACGATTAACAGCGCTAATACAATATGTATGACATATGCCATACTAAAAACACGATTGTAAGCCTCTAAATCTCCACGGCCAAGCTCTACAGTCAAGAAACGTTGCGTTGCCACTGCCATGGAACCATTGAAAAAAGTAAGCATACTAACTACCCCGCCTACAACATTATAGATACCATAGTCTTCAACCCCTAGTATTTCTAGTATTTTGCGAGACGTATACAATGCAATCAGTTGTGAAAAAAGAGTCCTTATATAAAGAAATATTGTGTTTCGAGCTATCCTCTGACTATTTCCTGAAACCATTGCAAAGCCACTTTGTAAATATCTTTCTTTTAACAGCTGCAATAAGCTGATCTGACAGGCATAGCCATACAGCCAAATTAAATGGAAGTAATGGCCAAAATATATTAAAGATACGACATCTTCGAGTACGAAGTGTAGGATGCTGTAACTGAGGATTTCCACTTACAGCCTCCTGAACCTGACGCTCATATAAAACGAGGGTGCCTGCTACTGTTTTTATCAGTCTCAAACCTTTCTTATTACAAGGCAGCAAAACCGAGACCGCGTCATTAGCTCCTTTAGGACGCTCATCCATTTTACCCAATCCCCAAAAGTCGCCAATTGAAACATCACCAGTACGTTTTAAATTGGCATATGGGCAATTATAGCAACTTGGTCTAGAAATAAAACCATTTACAAACATACGCATATAAGCATCTTTCCAGTAATGACATTCGTAAGAAAAATCTTCGCAAGAAAACTCCATTAAGTATGCAGTTCCTCTACGAAAAGAAATATTGAGGACTTCTCTACCATTGCTAATTTGCGAAACATGTTCAGACAACATTTTCAAAGAAGGTACGCCATGACAAATCAAGTCAACAAGATACAAATGCGGGGGCACAGTACGAATATAATTCTTCAATCCTGCGACCTGACAAGGTGTTCCGATAAACAATACTGGGCGCTGTTGCTGCAAGTCTTTTTTTACTTGTCTGAACATTCCCCGGACATCACTCTGTACATATTTGCTACCCTGCAACTTTCTTAATTCAGAAATAGAATCCACACGAATATGCCGTACTTCTATTCCATTTGCAGCACAACCATATACGACACCATTCTTTCCCAATATATAGGAAGAAAACACATAAGCAACTCCTCCTGAAGAACTTAATGTGTGTTCTGCTTCGATTTTGTTCCAAGCGGCATATGCTTTCAGAGGTGCACGTAATAACAGATTAGTGGTATCAAATGGACAAACATTTTCACAAGCACCACACTCTATACATACAGCGACGTCTACTCTCGGATAAAAGAAACCTTTGGAATCTTCTTTCATACGAATGCAATGCTGTGGACAAATTTCCGCACAAGCATTACAGCCGCAACATTCCTCTTTCTTTTTATTAGCAACAGACATTTAGAATAAATCTTATTATATACATTTCGAACATGCATTTCAACACTGAATCTTCAGTTGACCACACGAAATGACAAAATCATAATATAGTTCATAACATCTAAAATTTAGATTTATACATACACAATCCAATTTGCATTCCTATCATTTGTCTTCTTTAACATATCAATTGTAGAAGCCACATAGAAAAAGAATCTAACTTTAACATATTCATTTCAAGAGCATTATAAACTCTGGCTGCACTTCCACGGCGGCCGTGATAATGCCTGGCAATTCTACCAGGAGGCGCTTTGTGCGTGAGCCTTGCAGTTTCTGCAGCCGGCCTTCGTATCCGTCGAGTGGTCCGCCGATGATGCGGACGCTACGTCCAACCATTGCGGGCGTTATTTCGTTGGGCGAATAATATTTTGGGTCGTCTGACATTTCCACGGCTTGCATGAACCTGTTCATGTCTGCCTCACGCACTGTCATTGGCACACGGTATGTTCCCCGCAAATATCTATATTGGAAAGTGCCGATGCGTTCTACTATTGGGTCGATGTTTTTCCTTCGGTCGTAGACAAATAGCAGGTCGTGCATAAAAGGCACCTGCACACGCTTACCTTTGCCCTTAACCTTAACCACTTTCCACGTCATAGGCGTAAACACCTTCGACACCATGCCCTCCAGCATTTTATAGGCAGGCATCTTTGCGTTGGTTCGTGTAAGGTCGCGCATCACATACCACCTCGGCCCATCATTATACGGAACACACGAGAGGTCGTACTCTTGGTTTGCAATGCCAGACATATAGTTCTGTTAGTATTACTCGCTATGATACAAAGTTTCCAATCCTGCAAGTTTTCTTAATGCACTGAAAAACAAGCAGTTATAGATTTTATTCGCGAAACTTTTCATCTTTCACTAGTCATTTTCCACAATGCCCGCCGTATTTTCCGAGCAAAAATAACTCATCTAATCGTATCGGGCGACACTCTCCTGTTATGAGATAATCTCCTGTTATGAGATGGTCAATTTAAATAAGCTTGCTTTATTATAAGTATTTGTCGTTTAATTCTTAATTATTATCGGTCAACATCTGCGAGTTTCTCAGTGTTTCATATTGTCAAAAAATCTTGTAATCATCGCAAATAAATCGTATTTTATGGCCATTAGAAGAACAAATTTTGTATCTTTGCAGCAGAAATAGACCATCTCATAACAGGAGATTATCATATTAGTATTTATTACTCAAAACCAACATATCA
>ERZ857521.267-NODE-267-length-83299-cov-6.034513_pt1 | contig 83299 bp, 92 predicted proteins | sample MGYA00519701_ERZ857521 | MGnify/ENA primary metagenome ERZ857521 (study PRJEB31778, sample SAMEA3449346) | human gut metagenome | biome: human gut; feature: human-associated habitat; material: faeces | place: United Kingdom | collected 2010/2012 ...
TTTCCCTTGACTGCGCTCTCTGGCCTTTGTGTAACCTATGTTTGACGCGGATACAAGAAAATGCCCGCGCATTCTCCCATTTTCTTGACAAATTGCCGAAACGTGATATGATACAAGGGCATGTAAATACGGGAGGAATGACACAATGAGCAACCTGACCATGGACAAGCTGGTCGCGCTGTGCAAGTCGCGCGGCTTTATTTATCCCGGCTCCGAAATTTACGGCGGCCTGGCCAACGCCTGGGACTACGGCCCGCTGGGCGTGGAATTCAAAAACAACATCAAACGCGCCTGGTGGCAGAAGTTCGTCCAGGAAAGCAAGTACAATGTGGGTCTGGATGCGGGCATCCTGATGAACCGTGAAGTGTGGGTGGCCTCCGGCCATGTGGGCGGCTTCAACGATCCGCTGATGGACTGCAAGGCCTGCAAGGCGCGCTTCCGCGCCGACAAGCTGATTGAGGACTTTACCCACGGCGAGGAAACCGGCGACGGCTGGAGCAACGCGGAGCTGGAGCAGTATATCGCCGAGCACGATATCAAATGCCCCGTCTGCGGCAAAAAGGATTTTACCGGCATCCGCCAGTTTAACCTGATGTTCAAAACCTTCCAGGGCGTAAACGAAAACAGCGTAAGCGAACTGTATCTGCGCCCCGAGACGGCGCAGGGCATCTTCGTCAACTTCCAGAATGTGATGCGCTCCACCCGCAAGAAGATCCCCGCCGGCATCGGCCAGATCGGCAAATCCTTCCGCAATGAGATCACCCCCGGCAACTTTATCTTCCGCGTGCGCGAGTTTGAGCAGATGGAGCTGGAGTTCTTCTGCAAGCCCGGCACCGATCTGGAATGGTTTGATTACTGGCGCACCTTCTGCCGCAACTGGCTGCTGAGCCTGGGCATGAAGGAGGAAAGCCTGCGCCTGCGCGATCACGAGCCCGAAAAGCTGGCCTTCTATTCCAAGGCCACCACGGACTTTGAGTTCCTGTTCCCCTTCGGTTGGGGCGAGCTGTGGGGCGTCGCCGACCGCACCGATTACGACCTGACCCAGCACCAGAACCACAGCGGCAAGAGCATGGAATACCTGGATCCCACCACGGGCGAAAGGTACGTGCCCTACTGCATCGAGCCTTCGCTGGGCGTGGAGCGCTCGGTGCTGGCCTTCCTGTGCAATGCCTATGATGAGGAGGAGCTGGAGGGCGGCGATGTGCGCACCGTGCTGCATCTGCATCCTGCCCTGGCGCCCTACAAGGCCGCCGTGCTGCCCCTGCAGAAGAATAAGCTGGGCGGCCTGGCCAGCGAAATCTACAGCGACCTGGCCAAGTACTTCATGGTGGAATATGACGAAACCGGCTCCATCGGCAAGCGCTATCGCCGCCAGGATGAAATCGGCACGCCGTACTGCATCACCGTGGACTTTGATACCGAAACCGACGGCTCCGTCACCGTGCGCGACCGCGATACCATGCAGCAGGAGCGCGTAAAGGTAGAGGATCTGAAGGCCTTCATCGAAAGCAAACTGCGGTTCTGATTTCCGCGCCCAACCATCGCCCCGTGGCACGCCGATGAAATCGGCGCAGGGCTGGTGAAGCCAGGCCGAGGGGAAATATTCAAGGGGACGGATGGCGCTTGCGCCGATCCGGGCACGTAGAATTTTCCCTGACACGGAGTGCACCCCCCCTGCTTTTCAGTTTTACTCAAGCAGCTTTTACGTCACACACAGGTTCTTTGTTACTTTCTTCGTTGAAGAAAGTAACGTTCCCTTTTTCCCTTCTCCCCCCCTTTCGTTCCCCTATACGCGGCCCACTTCGGCCGCTTTTTTGCAAAAAGGAGCTGTAATTCATGGATAAAAGCCTGATGCGCGAGTGTTTCCATAACTGCCTGGACGTCGCCCCGCGCGAGGACGATTTTCTCGTGCCCAGCCGCTATACCCCCATGCAGTGCGCGTTTTATGATAAAATTCCCTACGCCTCCTTCATGGGCCTCAAGGCGCGCATGAGCGCCGGCATCACCCTGGAGTTTGACACCAACGCCCCCGCCTTTACCCTGCAGTGGAAGATCGTGGGCGGCTACCCGCTGGACAGCGCCGACCGCGACAGCACCCTGGATGTGTATGTAAACGACGTACTGGTCGCCCAGCAAACGCACCTGCGCAGCCTGCCCTGGAACGAAACGCTGGAATCCTCCTTCGATCTGGGCGAGGGCCGCAAGCGCGTGGTCGTGTTTCTGCCCCATCTGCTGGTTTTCGCGCTGGGCGATATCGTGCTGCCCGAGGGCAATTTCTACCTGGCCCCCGTGTCCAAGCGCACCGCGCGCGTGCTGATGATCGGCGATTCCATCACCCAGGGCGTGGGCGCGGAGTGCTCCTCCACCGGCTACGCCATGCAGGTAGGCCGCGCGCTGGGCTGCGAGTGCCTCAACCAATCCGTCGCCGCCGTGCGCTTTGAGCCGGAATGCCTGGATAACACGGGCTTCAGCCCCGATCTGATCACCGTGGCGCTGGGCACCAACGACTGGTCGCACCGCGCCGACAGCGCCGAGTACGACGACTACGCCGGCCGCTTCTTCAAGCGCATCAATCAGCTGTATCCCGATATTCCCGTGGCCGTGATCACCCCCGTCAAGCGCGTGCGCAATGAGCCGGATCAGCATCCCGACCGCCCCAACCTGTACCGCGAAAGCGAGCTGGCCGACGCCATCGCCCGCCTGTGCCAGCCCTATCCGCAAATGCGCATTGTGGAAGGCTGGCGGCTGGTGCCGCATGTGCCCGCCTTCTTCCTGGATGGGCTGCACCCCAACGATCTGGGCATGACCTGGATGGCCAACGGCGTGCTGCAGGCCCTGGCCGATATGATGCGTTAAAGCAGCATAAAGCAAGCACCTGTGCGCGGCGCAGTCCCCTGCCCGCCGCACAGGCTTTTGTTATGCCGGCGCTTCCGCCCGGCGCGAAAAATATTGACAAATCCCGCCGGAAACCGTATGATGAGAATGCCGCGGTTTGCGGCTTTTGCACATTGGAAAATCAAAGGAGTTTTCTTTTTTATGGATTGGATCGAAGTTACCATTTCCACCAACACCGAGGGCGCGGATATTGTTTCGGAGGCGCTGATGCGCCAGGGCGCGGTAGGCACGCAGATTATTGACCGCAGCGATGTGCCCGATCCCGATAAGCCCAACGGCTATTGGGAGTTGATCGACCGCAAAATGCTGGATGAAATGCCCGAGGATGTGCAGGTGAAGGCCTGGTTTTCCACCGTGGAGGAGCTGCGCGGGCTGAAAAACTGCCTGGACGCGCTGCCTGAGCTGACGGGCATGGATCTGGGCACGCTCAAAATCTCCCAGGCGGGCGTGCACGAGCAGGATTGGGCTGAGTGCTGGAAGCAGTATTACAAGCCCTTCCGCGCCGGCGAGCACCTGGTGATCAAGCCCAGTTGGGAAGCCTGGGATGAGCAGCCCGGCGATCTGGTGATCGAGCTGGATCCCGGCATGGCCTTTGGCACGGGCACGCACGAGACCACCGCCATGTGCGTGGCCATGATTGAAAAGCACTATCATGGCGGCGAGGTGCTGGACGTGGGCACGGGCAGCGGCATCCTGGCCATCGCGGCGGCGCGCCTGGGCGCGCGCGAGGTGCTGGGTGTGGATATCGACCCCATGGCCGTGCGCGTGGCGCAGGAAAATGTGGAAAAGAACGGCCTGGCCGATCGCGTGACCATCTGCGAGGGCGATCTGGTCAAGGGTCTGGATAACGTGCAGTGCGAGTTCGCCGTGGCCAACATCCTGGCCGAGGTGATTATGCTGCTGGCCGCGCCGCTCAAGAGCCACCTGACCGAGAACGCCACGTTCGTATGCTCCGGCATCCTGCGTGAGCGCGAGGATGAGGTGACCAAGGTGCTCACCGCCAACGGCTATCAGCTGTTTGACCGGATGGAGAAGGGCGACTGGGTAGCGCTGGCCGCCCGCGTCCGCTGATATGCATCGTTTTTTTGCCGATGAGCGCGGCATTCAGGGCGGTATGGCCTATCTGGAGGCGGAGGACGCCCGCCATGCCCTGCGCGTGCTGCGGCTGGAGGTGGGCGCGCAGGTGCAGCTGTTTGCTGATGGCCAGGCCTACGCGGCCAGCATCTGCCAGACCGGGCCGGACGGCGTGGCCGTGCGCGTGCTTGAAAAGCTGAAAAGCCCCGAGGCTTCCCTGCGCGTCACGCTGTATCAGGGCGTGCCCAAGGGCGATAAGATGGATTATATCGTGCAGAAATGCACCGAGGCGGGCGTTTGCCGCATCGTGCCGGTGGAAATGCCCCGGTGCGTGGCGCATCTGGACGGCAAGGATGATAAAAAGCTCGCCCGCTGGAACCGCATCGCCCGCGAGGCAGCCAAGCAGGCCTTTCGCCCCGTCACGCCCGAGGTGGCCGCGCCCATCGATTTAAACGCCCTGTGCCGCGCGCTGCCCGGCCATCAGCTGGCGCTGGTGCCCTGGGAGGATGCGCGCGAGGGCACACTGCCGCAGCTGATCAGCCCGGATATCGCCGACCTGGCCATCGTGATTGGCCCGGAGGGCGGTATGGGCGAAAGCGAGGTGCAGCGCATGCTGGACAGCGGCGCGCGCGCCGTAACGCTGGGGCCGCGCATTTTCCGCACCGAAACCGCCGGGCTGGCGGCAACCATCGCCGCCATGGCGCTGAGCGGAAACCTGGAATAATTGCATTATTGGAAACCGTTTTTTATGGTCGCCGCCCTTCGGGCGGCTTTTTTCATGCGCGGCGCGCGTCAAGGCAGAAATTGTAAATTATTGAATATAGCTCCAATTGGCTGTTGCCAATCCTGTTCAATCATGGTATATTGCAGTTGCAGCTGTTTTCTATGATCGTATCGTTTATTCAATACAAAAAGTGGCAAGGATATTGAAAAAGGAGGGATTGTCCGGCTAAGAACGCACTTTTGTTTCTCACATCTTCACAATTGACCTGCCCAAAAGGAGGAATCTTTCGTGAACAAATGGAGTTTTTTTGCGGTATTCTGCTGCATCCTGCTGCTGTGCGCGCTGCCCGCGATGGCGCAGGAGGAGCAGGCCTTGCCGGTGATTACCATCACCTATGCGGCCGGCGCGCCCCTTTCCCATGAGGAGGCCGTGGACGCGCAGGTCACCATAGCAAGGGACGGGCAGGAGCACGCCTTCCCGGCCAGGCTGCGCCTGAACACAGCGGCCATGGACAGCGAGGAAAGAGAACTGCCGCAGCGGAGCCTGTATATCGAGGGCGCGGATATGCGCTTTGTCCTGTATAACGATGGCGGCGACGCGCTGCGAACCAAGCTGCTCAGCACGGTATGCTCCGGCCTGGTGGCGCAGTGCCCCGTGGCGGTGCCTGTGCGCACGCAGGAGCCGGTGGAGGTGTACGTCAACGGCGATTACCGCGGCCTGTACTCCCGGCGCGAGGATATCGCGGATGCCATTGCCCGCTTTGAGGGGCTGGACAGCGCCGCCGCGCTCAACGTAGCCGATGTGAACACAGACGCCTTCTGCGGCGACGCGTCCGGCATTGCCAATGCCCTTCAGCAGCTCAAAGGCCTGAACCTGTCCCTTGAAGCGGATCGGCAGACTCTGAGCACGCTGCTGGATACCGAGAGCTTTTTGAACTGGGCGGCGGTAAACGCTTTCTTCGGCAATCTGAATATGAAGAGCGACGTCATTTTCTATCAGGTTGGAAATGGGCCGATCAAGTGCGCCATGGGCGATTTTGCCTACGCGCTGATGTTTGCCGCTCATAATCCTTACGCCTCGCTGAATACGATTACCACGGATGTTGTCATCATCATCGAAAGCATGCTGCTTAACCAGCCTGAATATCGCGAGGCCTTCCTGACCAAGCTGGGCGCGCTGTATCAGGCCCTGCCCACGCAGACGCTTCAGCAGGCTGTGGACGCGGCGAACGCCCAAATCGCTTCCGCGCTGCCCCGTCACATGGAGCGCTGGACTGCGGCCTTCATCCAGGCCATGGCCGGCAAAAATAACTATCTCGTCACGAACACGCAGGAGGCGCTGCTCTGCCAGCAGTATTCCATCTACCGTCTGCGGGATAAAACACTGGTGCGGCATCCCTGGTATCTGTACGATCTGACCCAGAGCGCGCTGGATGTATCCGACGCGGACATGCTGCGCTATTTCGGCAGTGAGAAGCCCGCGCTGATTGAAGTGCCCGCTGAGTCCTGGGAGACCTACAAGGCCGCAAACCAGTAAAGCCAATGGCGCCTTTTACTGACAACAGATGGGAAGCCCGGCGGGGCTTTCTCAGGCTGTCAAAAAATTTTTGACAGCCTGCCGCTGAAAGTCAGCTAAAGCAGTCTTTCAGCGGGAAACGTCATTTTCTTGTGAGCCAAAGGCTCACGGGCAGAAAATGACATAGGAAGCAGCCTGACGGCTGCTCCTCGCGCCGTACACGCCGCCGCTGCGGAATTAAAAAGAAGGAGCTGCGCCCCTTCTTTACTTCTCGGCTAAGTTGGTTATGCTCTTTTAACAAGCATGGGAAGCCCGGCGGGGCTTCCTTTTTCGTGCCTGCTTTTGACAGGGCGGCTTTTTTAGCGTATAATATAGGTGAAATCCCGCTCATAGGATAGGAAGGAATCATTCGGATGTATCAGCAAAACGATTATGATGAAAACCGCCAACAGCTGCGCGCACGCTCGCTAACTGTCGGCCTGCCCATGGCGGCGCTGCTGGCGCTGGCTGTCGTATCCTTTCTGCTTCGCTGGCCGCAGGGCGTCACCATGGCGCTGTGCTTTCTTTTTTGCGCGGTGGGCATCTTTGGCTATACCATGCTGATTTCCCCCGTGCGCGCCTATGGGCGGCACATTGCGCACGCGCTGACGGGCCGCACCCGGCAGACAAGCGGCGTGTTCGTATCCATGGATGAAGCCAGCGTGACCCGCGAAAACGTGGACTTTTATCCCGTCACCCTGAACGTGGGCGATCAGGGCCGCGAAGAGGATGATCGCCTGTTCTATATGGACGCGAATCTCCCCCGGCCGGATTGGCAGGCGGGCGAAACGCTGACGCTGACCTTCTATGACAACCGCGTCACCGCCTGGCGGCGCGGCGGGGCGCAATAACATTCTGGATGGTGAAGCATGGAAACAGTGCTGGTATGCGTAACGGTGCAGAAGGAATGCGAACGGCTGATCCTGGCCGGCCGGCGATTTGCTGAGGCCGAGGGGCTGCCGCTGCGCGTGCTGCATGTGATGGACGAGGGCAAGCAGGCAGGCTTTGATCCCGCCGCGCAGGAGGTGCTGAACCACCTGTACGCCCTTTCGCGCGACGCGCACGCCGAGATGACCATCCTGCGCGCGCAGGATGTGCGGCAAACCATCGCGGATTACGCCCGCAAAAACGGCGCGGTGTGCGTCATCGTAGGCAGCGACAAGCAGGGCGAATGGGCCATGGCCGAGGATCTGCGCGAGCTGCTGGACGATCGCATCACCGTGATGAAAGCGTAAAGCCTCCATACAAACCGCATCAATTGCAAAACTGCAAATGAAAACGCCTGGGACGGAGATCATCCATCCCAGGCGTTTGTATAGGCAATTATTCTTCGGTAATCCGCTTTTCAAAGTAGCGGCCCACCGCAGCCAGCAGGCGCAGGCATTCCTCCGCCATCTCGGGCGGATACTTGTCGATGGCGTTGGGCGCTTCAAAGTTCAGGTCGCCGCGGTAGCCAATCTCCTTCATGCCGCGCAGGAAGCCTTCCCAATCCAGCGTGCCGGTGTAGGGCGCGACATGCTGATCCAGATGGCCGGCGTTGTCGTGCATATGCAGGGCCTTGATGCGCGGGCCCATCAGCTTGACCGCGCGATATACGTTTTCGCGCGCCAGGTGGCAATGCCCCGTATCGAAGCAGAAGCCGAACAGCTCCTCCCCGGCAATCTCGTTCAGCTCGTCAATCCAGCGCGCAGCCTCATAGAAATCCGAGCATACGCTGGCAAAGCGCGTGCCCTCATCGCCGCGGCTGAACATGTTTTCCAGCAGACCCATCACATGATGCTGCTTGAGATCGGGAATCAGCGCGGTGTAAATGGCCTTGTTGATCGCCCATTCTTCCTCGTCGGACAGGCGCTTGTTATTCTCCTGCGGCGCGGCGGGATGGATGATGCACTGATGGCTGCCCATGTATTCGGTCACGGCGATGGCCTTGCGGGTGATGTCGATCATGCGGCGGTTGATATCCTCGCTGTATTCCACCCACACCGGGAAGGGCGCGTGCACCTGAGACACCACGATGCCGGCCTTGTCGGCAGCCTCTTTATAGGGGCGTACAGCCTCAATGATGGTCTCCAGCGGCTCATCCATGATGGAGGGGCCGCCCGCGCGCACCACTTTGCCGGGCATCAGATAATGGCCCATACCAAACTGAATGCCGTCGATGCCCGCGCGCTTGAGCATGGCATAGCCCTTCTCGGGGCCAAAGCGATCGCAGGTGCTGCCTTCGTGAATGGAAATAATCATAATTCAAAAAGCTCCTTTTCTTTCTTTTGCGGGATCATAAAACAGATTTTACGCCTTTTCCTGAATGCGCTTGCCAAAGTACGCGCCCGTTTCGGCAATCAGCTGCAAGGCGGTGCGCCACATGGGCTCGGGATAGCGGTTGAGCACATTGAAGGTTTCAAAGCTCAGGTCGCCGTCATAGCCGATATCGCGCAGACCGTCGATGAAGGCTTCCCAGTTACCAACGCCCATATAGGGCGCAACGTGCCAGTCGGTGTGGCCGTCGTTATCGTTGATGTGCAGCACCTTCAGGCGCTTGCCAATCACGTTCAGGCTGTAGCGCATGTTCTGGCCGGTCAGCAGGCAATGGCCCGCATCGAAGCAGAAGCCAAACAGCTCCTCCCCGGCGATATCGTTCAAGCGGTCAATCCACTCCGCCGCCTGATGGAAATCCGAGCACACAGCCGCGTAGCGCATGCCCTCGGTGCCGCCGGTGAACATGTTTTCCAGGCACACCACCACATGATGCTCGCGCAGGGCGGGAATCAGCGCGCTGTACATATCGCGGTTCAGCTCCCACTCCTCCTTGGCGCTCAGGCGTTTGGTGCTGTCGGGATGGAACGCAGGATGGATAACGCAATACTTGGAGCCCAGGTAGGCGGTCAGGGCGATGGTTTTCTTTTGCCCCTCCAGCACGCGGGCGTTGAGCGCATCCTTCTCCGGCAGCCAGGACGGGAAGGGAGAGTGCGTCTGCGAAACCACCATGTGCTGACGCTCGGCCGCCTCCTTATAGGGACGGAAAACCTCATACAGCGCCTCCAGCGGCTGATCCATGGGCGCAGGCTCGTCCGCGCGGATCATCGCGGCGCTAAACCAATTATTCAGATTAAAATCGACGCCCTGAAAACCCGCGTCATGCAGCAGTTTGAAGCCCTCGTCCAGGCCATAGTAAGCCACTACCCGGCTGTTCTGTACCGAAACTCGCATTTGCATATGCCTCCATCAAATTTCGACGCAAGCGCGCCGATGCTGTCCTGTCTACTGTAGCACAGTTATTTCGTTTGTCAATGCAGATAAAGGGAAAAATTATTGTCATTGGCCGTGTGCAGGGACAGACTGCAATGGCCGAAGTATACCGGGCGGGGATGCTTCCCCGCCCGGCGTGTTCTGCATAAATGGTTTATCAGAATAGATGCGCGTTGCTGTCCTTCATCTGCTGAACCGCCTGTTCTGGGGTGATGCTCTGCTCCTGAATCAGGTAAGAGCACGCGGCCTCGATGTTCGCAATGAACTCCTGCAGATCGGGGAAGGACGGATATTCCTGGCACACGCCATAGTTCATCATCTGATCAAAGGGAACCTTGTAGGTGGGGTTTTCCGCCCAGAAGGCCTGCATCTTGTCGTAGTTGGCCACAGACTTGGTAATAGGCAGGTAGCCGGTCGCCATGGAGTTGTTAAATACCTGTTCGTCGCTCATCAGGAACTGCAGAAACTCCCAGCCGGCGGCCAGGGTCTTTTCGTCGTTGCCGGGAGCCATCAGGGTCAGCTGACCGCCGCCCACTTCGCAGGTGCGCTTGGAAGGATCAAAGGAGGGCTGATAGACGACGCCCAGCTCGTAGCCGGCTTCTTCCATGCTCTTGAGCAGGTTCTTCATCGAGCCGGAGGAGGCCATGTAGCTGCACAGCTTGCCCTGCACCAGCATGGCGGAGGCGGTGGAAGACGCGTTCGCGCTGTCCTTGGGACGGCAGATGCCCTCGTCCACCCACTTGCGCCACAGGGTCAGCATGTTCAGCATGGAGGTGCCATCCAGTGCGGGAGAAGTGCCCTCGGTGGACAGCATGGGTTCGCCCAGCTCCCACAGCCACGCCGCGTTAACAAAGCCGAAATCGCCCAGCACTTCAAAGCCGTAGCGGGTGATTTCGCCCGTGGCGGGGTCGCGCAGCGTCAGCGCGCGGGCAAAGTTTTCCAGGTCTTCCATCGTGTTGGGAGCGGTCAGGTTCAGTTCATCCGCGATCGTCTTGTTATAGTACAGAACGGGCGTGGAGCGCACATAGGGCAGGGAGTAGAGATGCCCATCCGTGTTGCCTTCGATCTGCTGGAAGCAATCCAGCAGGTTGTTCACGTCAAAACCGGTGGCGGCGGCATAGGGAGCCATATCCACCAGCAGGTCGTCCTGCATCAGGTTTACCACATAGGTGTTGCCAATCACGGCCACGGTGGGCGTTTCTTCGGTCTGGCTGGCCAACTGGCACTTGGCATACAGGTCGGGATAGCCGCCCTGATAGGTGGCTTCTACAAAGATGTTCTTTTCCTTGCCGATGGTGTTGTTGAATTCGTCAACAGCCTTTTCGCAGGCTTCCAGGTTAGCGCCCGAGGAGCGATTGTGCCAGAAACGTACCAGGGTGGGCTGTTCTTCGGCGCAGGCAAAGCTGCACAGGGACAGCGCCATCAGCAGCGCAAGCAGTAGAGCGGTGATCTTTTTCATCTTTGGTATCTCCTTTTTTTATTTGCAGCAGACCCTCTGTCTGCGTGCATCACATGGGGGAAAACACATGGATTGACAACCGTTCTCATGGTTATTTCAAAACAAGATGTTTGTAATAATCATTCTAATTCAACTGCAAACGCTTTGTCAAGGGTGTTTTTGTCATTTTATTCATGAATTGATACAAATTTTTACATTCATCGCCAGTTGTTGTAATATGCGCCGTTCGTCCGGCAAGCCATTCCAGAATCCCCTGAAATATTATACAATACCGGTACCCGCTTTTCACCGCCGCTCCGTCTAATCCTGTGAAGGGAGGAAAGCCCCATGCCCAAAGACGATTACGCCAGCGCTGCGCTGCTGGAACGCTGGATAACGCAATATGGCGATATGCTGGTGCGCCTGGCCTACGGCATGCTGCGCGATCAGGCGCTGTGCCAGGATGCGGCGCAGGATACGCTGCTCAAGGCTTGGCGCGGCTATCATACCTTCCGCGGCGAATGCACGGAAAAAACCTATCTGACGGGTATTCTGATGAACACCTGCCGCGATTATCTGCGCACCGCCTGGATGCGGCGCATAGACCGGCGCTTCACGCCCGACACGCTGCCCGAGCCCTATGCCGACGCCGCGCCGCGCGACCGCACGGTGATTGAAGCCGTGCTTTCGCTGCCCCTGCCCCAGCGCCAGGCCGTGCTGCTGCGCTATTGGCAAGGACTGACCATTGCAGAAACGGCGCAGGCGCTGCGCTTATCGCCCGAAGCAATCAAAAAGCGATTGCGGCGCGCCAACGCGCGGCTGCGGGCAGAACTGGAAGGATGGTATTATGATGACGAAAGCGATTGACTTATGCCAGGCCATGAATCAGGGGTTATCCTCCCTGCGCCTTTCGCCGGATGTGCGCCAGCAGGTGCGTTCGCGCGCATATGGCAGGGCACGTAACCGGCCCAAACGGCTTGTTTTCGTGCTGGCTGTTTTCCTGATGCTTGCGCTGCTGGCTACCGCGACGGCGCTCACCGTTCAACGCTCCCAAAACGCGCAGGCCATCGCGCTGGCTCGGCAGGAATTGAGCCGAAAGTACGGCCTGTCTGCCCGCACGCTGGGCGTATTCGATGCGCAGATCACGCGCAAAGGCGGCGTTTCCACCGTTGTTTTCCAAAGTCAGGCGTTCCCTGTCGTGCTGACGGGCACATACACCGTCCAGGTCAGCCAGGAAACAGTCCTGGCCAGTTGGTCTTATGACGCTGTTTCCCCCAGCGTATACGCCTCCAGCGCGCTGTCCGCCCCCGTCTGGGGAGCAAAACAGCTGGAGCGTGCGCTGGCAGAGCCTGAGGCCGCCATGCCGTATCAGCTGGCGGCAATGGCGCGCGCTGCCGCCAGCCCCAGCTCCGCGCCCGCCTCTCCGCCGCCTGACGTGGTGCGCATTTTGCGGCAGGAGCCGGGCGCATCCTACTGGAACGGCGAGATCCTGCGCCCCGCCCTGCCCGGCGCAGACGATCTAAGCCAGGGCGCGGCCTTTTCGCTGGCCTGCCAAGCCTTGGCGGAGGAATTTCATCTGGATGAAGCCGTCCTGCGCGACGCAAGGCTGCTGGACGCGAGCTTTTCCAGCCGTTCCAGCGGCGGCACCCTGTGGGGATTCAGCCTGTACCTGGTCGATCAGGGCGTTGCCTGTGATTACGGCGTGATGCTGGACGGCAAGACCGGCGAAATTCTGATGACAAATGTAATCACCGGAGCAAACGAATAGATTTGAAAAGCGCCCGTTCCCGCTTATCGAAAGAGCATACTTAGATGAAAAAAACAAGTAATTGACTGAACAAGTATTATCACGCACACAATTACAAATAAAAGACTCGCAGCAGCAGGACACTCTGAAATCCTGAGCTACTACGAGTCTTTGCATTTATGTGTTTGAACCGCTATGTACCGAACAGAGCACACAGTGGTGTGAGAGGTCAGTTCCAGTCACACCATTCCGCTCGATTCTATTAGGTGCATTCCTATCTTGCCTTTATTTTTATGTTCACACCGACAACGATAATTATGAGCATGAGAACATACGCGCCTAGGAAGACTAAACTACCGATAATTTGGTCTACCTTCGGCCCAGTATACATTATAAAGAACAAGATGTTGAAAAACAGTACTACAGTAAGATTGAGCAAATCGATCGTTTCGAGTTGTTTTTTCACAATTTCTGTGTTATCCTTTCTCTTGTCATACCCCGCAATGATGGAATAATCATTCTGTGCAACAACATGACAGAAAAGGAAATGAATTAACACCGATAGCGCAACGAGAACTCCTGGTCCTAACACTACATGTAGCATTTCAATCTTATCTAAGAAAGCAAGGACGAAATGCACTGCCATCAGAACAATATCGGTTATTAAAAGTGCTGATCGATATGGGGTCTTACCCCTTACGTTACCCCGTCCGCTATTTCCCCCGTTGATCATCACTGATAAATCTTCATCAAACAGCTTTGAAATCAAATTTAGGGTTTCCACATCCGGAGCTGCAATTCCGCGTTCCCAGTTTGAAACAGTCTGCCGGGAAATACCTATTTTTTCTGCTAGTTGTTCTTGCGAAAGCCCATTCTTCTTTCGCAAGGCAATAATGCTATCTGCAAGTTTTTTGTTCATGTGAAACACCTCCTTTTCTTGCAAACTTATTATACTCAATTTTGCATTGGAAGTCTATCAAATATGCTTGTCAATTACGCAAAGCATTCTTGCGTACTATCGCAATCTCGCAAAATAATCTTTCCACATCAATGGAAACAGCAATCACAGAAACAACCACTGCAGCGTTTCCGGGTGCATAAAGGAGAGCCGTTCTGCGGTTGCAGCGGCCAAGCGCAGCTTCTCGGCCGTTTTCTTTCCAAAAGCATAGTGCTTGTAGGCGGCAACGCAGATCATACGGGCCAGCTCGTTTTCATCTTTCAGAAGCAGGATCGGCGGTGTAGGGCACTCCTGCAAGACTGCCCTTGACGCTGCGCCGCCAATATTAGAAAACGCCTTGTCACAGCTAGGGAATATCTGATCCAGATATACGGTCAAGCGATTGTTATAGCGTGTTACATCATTCATCAGTTCTGCTCGCTGACGACAGAGTAGCCGAAGCCCCGCAGGCTATCCACCGGGACTTGGGATGTCCGCAGCACCTTAAGCCGATACAGCATGGCGATTTTATAAGCGTCTACCTTATCATTGTTCACTTTGCGGACACTGATATTATTCAATGCCCGCAGCAAAACAAGTCGGCAGAGCAGATGGGATTCGGTCTAGCTAACTTGCCGAGAAGTAAAGAAGGGGCGCAGCTCCTTCTTTTTTATGCCCCGCGCTGCTGCCTTACGGCAAGCGCGGGTTTCGGGCGGCGATTTGCAAAATCGCCTGCCCTCAGCCGCCTTTGGCGGCGCTACTAATTCCGCAGCAGCGGCACAGGCTTCGCCTGATTTTTGCGGTATCAATCATCAATTAACTTGGCGAAGCCACGAAAGCGGCGATGCCGCCGGCGCGAGGAGCAGCCGCCAGGCTGCTTCCTATGTCATTTTCTGCCCGTGAGCCACAGGCTCACAAGAAAATGACGTTTCCGCTGAAAGCCTGCTTTAGCTGACTTTCAGCAGCAGGCTGTCAAAAATCTTTTTTGACAGCCTGAAACGCCCGTTCCCGCTTGCGCAGGAACGGGCGTGTGTCGTTCAGGGATGATTATTGGGGCGCGTGGATGTTTTCGTAAGCGGTATAGGCTTCGGCCACGATGTCGATGGCATCCTGCAGGCCCATGCCCCATACGTTTTCAACGAAGGTATCAAAGTTATCCAGCGGCTCGTCGCCGGTGATGAACTGCAGCACCTTTTCGTTGACGTAGATTTCCAGATCGTTCATGATATCGTTCTTATCGTTGAGCTGATCGGAGGTATAGGACAGGGTGGGCAGCACCAGGGTGTTGTCAACCAGGGGATCGTCGCCCCAACGCAGGCGGATGCTCAGCGCGCCCTCATTGGTCTTGAGCTCAGCATGGCACACCACGTCGGGCTGGCGCAGCTTGGCCCACACATGCTGCTTGTAGTAGTAGCTGGTGTTGGTGGCGCTCATGGTGGGGTTCTTGAGCATATTGTCGTTGTACACCTTATTGCCATTGGCGTCCACATCGTAGTTTTCGCCCAGGATGCCCCAGTTGGCCAGGGTGGAGCCAGCCTCGGTGTAGCAGTAGTTCATCCACTGCACGGCGGCTTCAATGTTCTTGCAGGTGGTGGTGATCACGCCGGTGCAGCGATAATCGCTGACCATGGAGTAGCCGGGCTTCTTATAATCGTCCCAGTGCAGCTGCTGACCCTCGGTCAGGCGCGGATAGGGGGCGGTCACAACGGTCTTGCCGTTGGCCACGCCGCGGTTATAGGCCGCCGCGCAGGAGTCAAAGTACATGCCCACCTTGCCGGTGTCAAACAGGGTTTGGTTGTTCTTGGTGTTGCTGCCGATGAAGTCCTTGGAGATGTAGCCCTTCTCGTACCAATCGTGCATCAGGGTCAGATAATCCTTGAAGGCGGGCTGCACCTGGCCATAGAGGATGTTGCCCTCCGCGTCCTTGTAGAAGCCCTTCATCAGGTCGTACATGCCCAGGAACTGCGGCTCATAGCCTGTCTTATCCAGGATGTAGGGGGTGATGCCATGGGCGAGCATCTTGGCAAACACGTCCTCCACGTCCGCCAGGGTGGTGGGGATGGTCGCACCGATTTCGTCCAGGGTTTCCTGGGTCAGCAGCATGCGGCGATGCTGGGTATCGCCGGGCTCCTTGATGGTGTAGAAGGCAGCCACGCGGCCGTCGCCATTGGAAACCTGACGCCAGATTTCATCGCCGGAGGTGATCAGCTGCCAGTAGTCGGGCGCGTACTCGGGCAGATAGTCGGTCAGATCCACAAAGTAGCCGTCCTCCAGGCCCTGGAAAACGCCGCCGTCATAGTAGTTGCCGCACATGATGATATCCGGCAGCTCCTTGCCCAGGAACAGCAGGTTCATCGCTTCCTGCATACCGGAGGTAGCGGGATGGATGAAATTGATGTGGATGCCCGTGGCCTTCTCCATTTCCTGGAAGAAGGGGGTCTCGTTGTAATCGGTCACGTAGTTGGAGATGGCGTTGGCGCAGTACACCGTCAGGGATACGTCCTTGCCCTGGGTGTCGATGGGGTAGCCCGCCGCCATAGCGCCAGTGCACAGGCACAGCGTCAGCACGGCCAGCAGCAGCGCGGTCAGTTTGCGTTTCATGGTTGGTTCCTCCTTATTGAATATTGCTTTGGTGAACGGTATCTCATCACCCTTTGACAGAGCCCAGCATGACGCCCTTCATGAAGTATTTCTGTACAAAGGGATAGATGCAAAGAATGGGGACGGTAGCCACGATGATGGTGCAGTACTTGATCAGCTCCTGCAGGTACTGCGCGTCCGCGTCGTCGGATATGCCGCCCGCCGCGTCGTTGATCAGAATCTCGCGCAGGATCATCTGCAACGGCCACTTCTTGGAATCGCGCAGATAGATCATCGCCGGGAACCAGCTGTTCCACTGGCTTACCACGTAGAACAGGATGATGACAGCCATAGTGGCCTTGCTGACGGGAATGTAGATGCGATAAAGGATGACAAAGTCGTTTGCGCCGTCGATATAGGCCGATTCCCGCAATGCCTCCGGCACGGCGGCAAAGGTGGTGCGCATCACGATCATGTTGTAGGTGCTCACCGCCGTGGGCAGGATGATGGCCCAGGCCGTGTTGTACATGCCGTAGGCGCTGATGGTGAGGAAGTTTGGCACCATGCCGCCGCTGAAATACATGGTGAACACAAACAGGAACACAATGGCCTTGCGGAAAGGATAGCCCTTGCAGGACAGGGCATACGCGCCCAGGGGGGTCAGCGTCATGCCCACAATCAGGCTGCCCGCCACATATAGAAGCGTATTGCGATAGCCAATGAGGATGTTGGGGTTATTCATAACCACCTGATAGCCGCGCAGCGAAAACCCGGTGGGGAAGAACAGCGCGCCCGAGTGGGTGAGCAGCTTCATCGGATCGCTGAAGGAAGCGGCCAGGCAGTACAGCATGGGATACAGGCACACAAAGCCCACCAGCGTTACCGCCGCGTAAATGAATACCAGCAGGATGATCTCCCCCGGCGTTTTTCTTTCTACCATGCCTCTCCCCTCCTTACCACAGGCTGGTTTCGCTCAGGCGCGCGCTGATCTTATTGGCCGTAATCAGGAAGATCAGGTTGGCCACGGAGTTGAACACGCCCACGGCGCTGCCGTAGCTGTACTGCGTCTTTTCCAGGCCGTAGCGGTATACATAGGTGGAAATCAAATCGGCCTTTTCATACACGATGGGGCTGTACAGCAGAATGGTCTTTTCGTAGCCCTGGGTCATCAGGTTGCCGATGCGCAGGATCAGCTGGATGATAATCACCGGCAGGATAGCGGGCAGGTTGACGTGGATGATGCGGCGGATGCGCCCCGCGCCGTCGATGGCCGCGGCCTCGTGCAGCGAAGCGTCCACGCTGGACAGGGCAGACAGGTAAATGATGCTGTTCCAGCCGATGTTCTGCCAGATGTTGGATACCACATACACCGTGCGGTAATGATCCAGGCTGGATAGCAGATTGATCCTTGTCCCGCCGAAGAAGGCGATGATATCGTTGATCAGGCCCGTGGTCAGGCAGAACTCGCGCAGCAGGCCGCACACCACCACCAGCGCCACAAAGTGCGGCATGTAGGATACGGTCTGGATGGTCTTTTTATACCAGTTTTCCCGCATTTCGTTGATCATCAGCGCCAGCAGGATAGGCGCGGGGAAGCCGAAGAGCAATAGCAGCAGGTTCAGCGTCAGGGTGTTGCGGATGACGCGCCAGGCATAAATGCCCGTGAGGAACTTGCGGAAGTTCTTCAGCCCCACCCAGTCGCTGCCCAGGATGCCCTTGGCCGGCTTGTAGTTTTCAAAGGCGATAGCCAGGCCGCCCATGGGCACATAGTGGAACAAAATGTAGAAGATGATGACGGGCAGCAGCATCAGATAGATATTGCGGTAATGCCGCATGCGCCTGAGAAGGCCGGGCTTTTTCGCCGCAGCTGGCTGTATGCTCATATTTTCGTCTCCTTCTTCTTCTTGTATCGCGAGCTTTCCACCATGGTAAGGCCGGTGGAATAATCCTTTTGCCGGTATTCGCCCGGTTCGTTTTCATACTGGCGGGTCCAGCCGTCCACCTCCCAATCGGCGGTCAGATCGCGCCAGGGACGGCACTTCCACTGATAGCCGCGGAAGGGATCGCGCGTGCGGTTCATCCAGTCCAGAATGCGATCGTGCAGCTGGTTGCGCACCTGCGCGTAGGCAGGATCGTCAATCAGATTATTCAGGTTCCAGGGATCCTTCTGGATATCGTACAATTCGTCCTGATCGGTCATATGCAGGGCCAGCTTGTAGCAGTCGGTCACGATGGCACGCATGGGCTGATAGCCGCCGAACCCGTCATGATCGCGCTCATAGCGGTTAAACTCCACAAAGGCGCTGCCCTCCGCGTCCAATTCGCCGTTTTGAAGCCCAGGCAGCAGGGATTTGCCCGTAAACGTGCCCGGCACCGGCAGTCCCATGTAATCCAGCACCGTGGCGGGCAGATCGGCATGGGATACCGTGTGATGGTACACCTCGCCCTGGTGCAGGCCGGGGCCTGCAATGATCAGTGGCACGCGGGCAATTTCGTCATACACCGCCGGGCCCTTATGGTTGAGCCCATGTGCGCCCACGCCCTCGCCATGATCGGAGGTATACAGGATCACCGCGTCGGGCAGCAGCGCATGCACGCGCGCGATCACGCGGCCAATTTCATCATCGATAAAGGAGTTGCAGCCCCACAGCATGGGCGCGCGGTTGGGCGAGGCCTGGCTGGCCGCCGCTTGGGCCCACAGCTTTTGATACATGGGCTTGTTTTCCAGCGTATCCTGCTGCGCCGGGGTCAGCTCAGGCTCATAATCCTGATACATCCGCGCGTATTCGGGCGGGCACAGCGAGGGGCCGTGCGGCTCATCAAAGGAAACAGTGAGGAAGAAGTCGTCCTTCTGATGGTTCTGGATATAGCGCAGCGCGCGGTCGGCCACGCGATGGCCAAAGGTGAAATCCGCCGTGATGCCATCACCCTCAAAGCAGGTGGCCGCCTTGCGGGAGCGCAGACGATCCGCGTCGCTGTCCAATTCGTCCAGATAGCACTTCATATCGTACCAGTATTCGGGATCCCAACCCTCGGGGCACACGCCGTTGCCAAAATAATCGCCGCCATCCAGGTGCCACTTGCCAATGTAGGCGCAGCGCACGCCATGGCTGCTCAGGCGCTGACCCAGGGTTTTCACATCCGCGCCCAGGGGCATGCAGTTGCCCCAGGAGCCGTTTTCGTGCGGGAACAGGCCAGTAAACAAAAGCGAACGCGCCGGGCCGCAAACAGGCTGAGCCGAATAGGCATATTCATAGCGCACGCCCTGCGCGGCCAGCGCGTCCAGGTTGGGGGTGCGCATGGCGGAGTTTCCGTAGCAGCCCAGCATATCATAGCGCGTGGTATCGGTCATAATCCAAACAAATTGCTTTTTACTCATTAGAATTATACGCTCCTTATAAATGCCAATATAGCAGAAAAAACAAATCTGTCAAGACGGCGCAGATTCGCTGTCCTGGCAGATTATCAGGGAGATTTATCCATTGTATTTGTATCAAACGCTCAAATTTTATGAATTTATATTGTGCTTACTTTCTATAAAATTCGTTCAGTTTTTTCATTCATCCAATATGTTAGCATTGCAAAACAGCAGGATTGTACAACTATTAAGCAGTTATGAATCATCCCCGGCGTCCTGATCGCGGTACTGCGTGGGCGTCATCCCCGTGGCCTTGCGGAACATCCGGCAAAAATACTGCGGGCTTTGAAAGCCGCACATGGCCGCCACTTCGCTTACGCCTAACTTGCAGGTGCTCAAAAGCTCGCGCGCCATGTTCATGCGAATGTTATTAAGGAACTTGAGCGGCGAGGTGTGGTGAATCTCGGTAAACAAATGAATATAGCGCGAGGTGCTCAGGTTGGCCTGCGCGGCCAGCTGCTCGTTTGTCCATTGTTGGCTACAATGCTGATACATCAGCGATACGCTCTCGTCGATGCGCTCATCGCGCCTGCGCAGCGCCACCTCGGTATGCTGGGTACGTTTGCGCAGCATGTAATAGATCAGTTGCAGCGCCAGCGCCGTCACCATGCCCGCGTATTCCGCGTCCTTGCGCTGCATTTCCACCGTAATGGCCTGGAAATAGCCGTCCAGATGCTTGCTGGCGCCCACATGCAGGATGGGCTGATCCTCGTCAAAGGCAGGCTCGGCCAGCGTGCGCATGGCGCTGCCCGTGCAGTGCAGCCAGCTTACCAGGCAGCGCTGGGCGGGATCATAGCGATATCCGTGCGCCACATGCGGGCGAATCAGTACCATATCCCCAGCGGAAGCCGTCATCTCGTTGCCGTTGATGGTAAAATGAACGCTGCCGCTCTGGATATACAGCAGCTGATAATCCAGCCGCCCACCAGGACGATCCATCGCGTATCCGGCCGGGTCGCCCGCCTCCATGGTGCGGTAGCCGCAGCTGACGGGCAGCAGATACACCGTGTAATCCTCGCAGCCATTGATGGGCCGCGTATCGCTCATCCAGCCAAAGGCGCGGTTCATAGGTTCTCCTCCATCTGCGTGGCATACAAGCGTCCCGGATTGGCCTGAATGCTGTCATAATGCGCAGGCGTCAGCATGCCTGTCCCCTGCACGGCACGCGCAATCAGCCGCTTGGTCAGATCGGGCACATCGGGACTGCTCAGCGCCTCCACCACAGGCAGCCACGCCACCAGATCGTTTTCATCCTGATCGGAGCGCGCGTCGCCCGCCGCATAGTCCGCCGCGAAAACCACATACCAGTCCTTGGCGTTGAAGCGCACGCCCAGGATGCCCCGCGGCTCCACGCGCACGCCGGTTTCCTCATAAGCTTCGCGGCGCAGCGCGTCCTCGGGGGATTCGCCCATCTGTACATAGCCGCCGGGGATAATCAACCAGCCCTTGCCCGCGCCATAGGTATGCCTCGCCAGCAGCACGCGCCCATCGCGCAGCACCACGCCGCCCACCGATTGGCACCAGTTGGTATTGATCTCCGCCATCCTGCGCCTCCTTACTCGGTCAGATCGGCATATTCCGCCCCGATCACCGCGCACAGATCGTCGGGCCGCAGCTCCACCTGCAAGCCCCGCCGCCCCGCGCTGACGCAAATGGTGTCAAACAGCTGCGCCGTCTCGTCAATGCAGGTGGGAAACAGCTTTTTCATGCCCAGCGGCGAGCAGCCGCCATGAATATAGCCCGTCAGGGGCAGCAGATCCTTTTGCGGCAGCATGGCGATGTTCTTTTCTCCCACGGCGTGGGCGGCCTTTTTCAGGCTCAGTGTACAGTTGACCGGCACGTCAAACACATAATACCGCCGCGACGCGCCCACCGTAACCAGCGTTTTGAACACGCGGTCGGGCTCTATGCCCGTCAGCGCAGCCACGGCCTCGCCGTCCACCGCGTCAGGATCATAGCTGTGCGTTTGATGCGCTACCCCTTGCGCGTCCAGCAGGCGCAGGGCGTTGGTTTTCTCCTCGGTTCTCTTCAATGCGATTCGTCTCCAATCTCGATGCGCAGCTTCACGTGCGCCTCATTTTCCGTTTCCACCGGAATCAGCGCCGTGCCGGCCGGAGCAAAGCCCTGATACACGCAGTCATAGGCAATGCTGACCCCCTGATACGTCATGCGCACACTGCCCGTATCCGGCTGCTGCTTGAATGCCCGGGCAATGCGCTGCGGTGCAAAGCTCCATGCATGCACGCCGGGCTGCGCGCAGACTATGCTCAGCGTGCCCAGCAGCGTTTGATCCTCCAACGTGCTGATCCACACCATGCCGTCGCAATTGCGGTAATCCGCCGCCAATTCGGCACGCTGGATATATCCATCCGCATCCAGGGTGAACTGCCAGTCCGGGCGGCCGATCTCATCGCCAACGCGAACGATAAACACACCCGCTGGGGTGATATCCTCCCACGCGCCCGTTTCATCCAGCCGCCAGTTGGTTTCATCCCCATAATAGTTAGCCAGCATGTTATAGTTGCGTGCAAACTGCGCCACCGTCAGCCTGCCCCGACAGGGCGGCAGCGCCGCCGCGCTGCTCAGCAGCACATTTACAGCCACGCACCCTGCATAGGCTGCGGCCATGATCCAGCCGCGCCAGGCTTTTCGATCATGGATCAGGCAGACCAGCTCGTTTTCGCTGTCCCAGGCGCAGGACTCGCAATCCCGGCAGGGGCGATAGCCCTTCTGCCACATACGAACCAAGCCCAAAATGGGAATGCTCGCGCCAAAGCCATACCAAAAGCGCTTCCATGTACGCGCACGCGCCTGGGCGCAGGTGGGGCGTTCGCCCGATTCCGTTTCAATGTAGATGCCCATTATCGCTTTGCCCGGCGTGGCGCCAAAGCGATGCAGCAGCCAGGGCTCGATCAGCACTTGCAGCATCAGCGCAAGATACGCATACAGCAGTGAAAGCAGCCCGCTGCCTTTGGTAATGTTCACATGAAAGCCCAGCGACAGCACGGCGTACAGCAGCAGCAGGCACAGCTCATAATCCAGATTGAATGCCAGCAGCCTGCGCCACGGCGTAAAGGCATAGGGGCGCTGATCCGCCTGCCCGGCAGGATGATACAGCCGCTGCGCCTCAGGCTGCGGGTGAAGATACTTTTCCGCATCCAGGGTAGCATACTGCGCGCCATCCTGCCGCATGCGCTGGCACAGCGCCTCCGCATCCCCGGCGCGGCTCTTGGCGTCGTTCCAGCGCCGCTCACGCTCAGCCAGCACAGCTTCCAGCGTGCGCTCGCCCGATTGCAGCGCGCGGATGGTATCGATCGATATATCCAGCGATCGCAGCAGCCGCACGCGCCGCAGCGTTTCCACATCGGCCGCCGAATAATCCCGATAGCCGTTGGGCTGCCGCTGCGGGGTAAGCAGCCCCTTTTCCTCATAAAAGCGAATGTTTGCGCGCGTCATGCCGGACTGCCGTTCTACTTCCTGAATCGTCATGGCTATATCCTCCTGTGGATTTTTGCCTATCATAAGGCGTAAAGCGGCTTGACAGTCAAGCACAAAAGCAGCTTTTTGCGATTATTCCAGCCTAATCCTTGTAACAACCTGCATGGCGTCCGGCCTGGTGAAGCTCGATACGCTTACGCCAGCCTTGGACCAGGAATCGATCGCCCGCGCGTTCTTGCCTGTGAACATGGTTTTCATGCGCACGGTTGTCCAATATCGTGGGAAGACGCCTTCCTGCGACAGCACCATCACGCTGGCAACGGCCGCCGCCGCCTTTTTCATTTCCAATGGCAAACCGGTCATTTCCCGGCTGGAAGCGTATGGCATGCTCAGCTCAAGCTGGCGAATATGCCCTTCCCCATCCAATTGATAGGAAAGAACGGGCGCAAAGTCGTCCTGCTCCCATTGCCCCTCCGCAGTCATGGCGGGAAGGTCTGCATTGCTTTGCATCTTCAGATAGTGATTATAGTTGTCGGCAAGCTCCGCAACGGTAAGGTGGCCCATATGGGGAATGCGGTAATCCAACTCCGTCAGGCAGAGCATAGCAACAAGCATTGCCGCATAGATTGCCGCAAACGCAGCGTAGCGCAGCCTTTTGTTATCGCGCACCGTATAGCGCAGCGGGCTTTCCTCATCCCAGCGGCTGACCGCGCCGTTTGCGCATTGTCTATATGAAATCCACTGGCAAATCTGGCTGCAAACAGGGATAAGCAGGCCGCAGCCATACAAAAGCACCTGCCATTCGCGGCGAAGCGCATCCAGAAAACTGGGCTTTCCGCCCTTGGATGTTTCGAGGTGCAGTCCAAATACTGCTTTGCCCGGCGTTGTCCCCCACACTGTCAAAAAGAAAGCGTTTGCCAACAGCAGCGCCGCAAGCAGCATGCACTGCCGCTCCACGGCGACGCTAATCCCGCCTTGCGCAGCATTGAGCAGTCCCATTATTTTGGTGATAAAGGTGAATAAAAGCGAACACAGCGCGATATCCAGGCTTCTTGCCAGAAAGCGGCGAAGCCGGCAGCGCGGATATTGCTGCTGTTCCACAATGCGTACAGGCTGTTTCATCATGCGAATTCCCTCCCTTTCACAGCCATTGTATCATATTTTCAGCCAAAAGCAAAATCCCCCGCCCGGCAAAAGCCGAACGAGGGATTTGATTGTGCGGATTACACCAGCTCGATGATAACCATCTCGGCGCCATCGCCGCGGCGGGCACCCAGCTTGTAGATGCGGGTATAGCCGCCGGCGCAGCCCTTTTCCTGGTTGCGGGCACGATACTTGGGGCCCAGCTCACGGAAAAGCTTTTCGACCACGGGATGCTTGTTATCCTTGGTGCGCTCCTTGAAATCGCTCTTGCTCTCCTCCGCGGTTTTCTGCTCCTGCAGATCGTAGAGGTACGCCATCATCAGGCGGCGGGCATGGAGCTTTTCGGGCATATCGTTGGTGACAGTCACTTCAACGATCTGACCCTTATCATTGTGATAGGACTTCTGGACGTCCACGGTCTTATCATACTCGCGGACAGCCAGGGTAATCATTTTTTCCGCGACGCTGCGGACTTCCTTGGCGCGGGCCAAGGTCGTCTCGATGCGGCCATACCAGATCAGATTGGTGACCTGGTTACGCAGCAGCGCCTTACGCTGATCGGCCGTACGGCCCAGCTTACGTTGCGTTGCCATGGGGAGTTCCTCCTTACGCCCTGGCGGGCGGTAACGTTAGTCGTCGGACGGGCGCAGGCTGAGGCCCAGCGCCTGTAGCTTTTGTTCCACTTCCTCGAGGCTCTTTTTGCCCAGGTTGCGTACCTTCATCATGTCTTCCTGATTACGCTGCACAAGCTCGGCCACGGTGTTGATGCCGGCGCGCTTGAGGCAGTTGTAGGCACGCACGCTCAGATCCAGCTCCTCGATGGTCATCTCCAGAACCTTTTCCTTCTTATCATCCTCAGGATCGGGGAAGGAGACGGGCATGGTCTGGTCGGTCAGGCCGACAAACAGCTCCAGCTGGTCGCGCAGGATCTTGGCGGCCATGCTGATCGCCTCGTCAGGCAGCACGGAGCCGTTGGTCCAGACTTCAAGCGTCAGCTTGTCATAGTCCGTAACCTGACCTACGCGCGTGTCTTCCACCGTATAATTCACCTTGCGGATGGGCGTGTAGATCGAATCAACCGGGATGACGCCAATGGGCATCTGCGGGGTTTTGTTCTTATCAGCGGAAACATAACCGCGCCCGATGTCAATGGTAAACCAGATGTGCAGCTTGGCGCCCTCGCCCAGGGTGGCGATGTGCAGGTCGGGGTTGATCACCTCTACCTCGTCGTCAGCCTGGATATCAGCCGCCGTCACTTCACAGGGGCCTACAGCGTTAAGCTCCAGCGTTTTGGGCTGATCGGCATACATGCGCAGGGAGAGCTCCTTGAAATTGAGGATGATCTCCGCCACATCTTCCTTCACGCCCGGAACCGTGGAAAACTCATGCTGGACGCCGTCAATCCGAATGCTTGTTACTGCCGCGCCGGGAAGGCTGTTAAGCAGCACGCGGCGAAGCGCGTTGCCCAACGTGTGCCCGAAGCCGCGCTCGAGCGGCTCCACGGCGAACCGGCCGTAGGTGTTGTTGTCGGCAACCTCCAGACACTCGATGTGCGCTTTTTCGATTTCTGCGATCACGGCGTTCTACCCTCCTATTATTGGAAACCGTCGTTGAAAACTGCGTTATGCTATGCGACGTTCTTTTAACGGGAGTAGAACTCGACGATCATGTTCTCCTGCAGAGCAAAATCGATATCCTCGCGTACGGGCAGGGCCACAACGGTAGCGGTCAGCTCGTCGGCATTGAAGGTGAGCCACTTGGGCAGGATGCGGGAGGCGTTGCCCTCGCGCACGGCCTTGAAGTGCAGCATTTCCTTGCTCTTGGCGCGGACGGTGATCACATCGTTTTCTTCCACAGTGTAGGAAGGAACGTCTACCTTCTTGCCGTTGACCAGGATGTGGCCATGCAGCACCAGCTGACGAGCCTGAGGACGGGAAGCGCCCAGGCCGCTGCGGTAGACAACGTTATCCAGACGGCGCTCCAGCAGGCTCAGCAGGTTGTCGCCCGTGATGCCCTTCATGTTGGTGGCGCGCTCGTAGGTCTTGTAGAACTGGGTTTCCAGCAAACCGTAAGCGCGGCGGCACTTCTGCTTTTCACGCAGCTGCATGCCGTACTCACTGGGTTTACGCTGACGAGCCTGGCCGTGCTGACCAGGAGGGGTAGGACGCTTGCCAAGCGCGCACTTCTCGGAGAAGCACTTCTCGCCCTTCAGAAAGAGCTTGGTGCCCTCGCGGCGGCACATACGGCAAACAGAACCGGTATATCTAGCCATAATAGCCTCCTAAAATTACACTCTTCTGCGCTTGGGCGGACGGCAACCGTTGTGCGGGATGGGCGTCACGTCCTTGATCATGGTGACCTCAAGGCCGGCAGCCTGGAGAGAGCGGATAGCCGCCTCACGGCCGGAACCGGGGCCCTTGACGAACACGTCTACGGATTTGAGGCCAAACTCAGTGCTGGCCTTGGCAGCCGCTTCGGCAGCCATCTGCGCGGCGAAGGGGGTGCTCTTCTTGTTGCCGCGGAAACCCATGCCGCCCGAGGAAGCCCAGGACAGCGCGTTGCCGTTGACGTCGGTGATGGTCACGATGGTGTTATTGAAGGAAGAACTGATATGCGCAACGCCGCGCTCGACGAGCTTCTTTTCACGGCGCTTGCGGGTAATCTTCTTCGCCTTGGGTTGAGTTTTGGGTGCCATTTAATTATCCCTCCGCGCCCCGCTAAGGGGCTTCATCAATTCAGCTTACTTGGTAGCCTTCTTCTTGCCAGCTACCTGCTTCTTGGGGCCCTTACGGGTGCGCGCATTCTGCTTGGTATTCTGGCCGCGGACAGGCAGGCCACGGCGATGACGCACGCCGCGATAGCTGCCGATTTCCATAAGGCGCTTGATATTGAGCGATACGTCACGGCGCAGGTCGCCCTCCACCTTGAGGTGATGCTCAATGTATTCGCGCAGCTTGCTGATTTCGTTCTCGGAGAGATCCTTTACGCGGGTGTCCGGATTGATGCCGGTTTCGGCAATAATCTGCTGGGAAGTGGTCAGGCCGATGCCATAGATATAGGTCAGGCCTACTTCCACGCGCTTCTCTCTGGGCAGGTCAACGCCCGCAATACGTGCCATGTGTTGGTTACACCTCCAAATGTGTTCGGTTGGTTATCAACCTTCAGACCGGGTGGGAAAGACCCCGGAAGTGTATGGATACTGCTCATGGTCCCTTGGGGGAAGGAAGTCCCCTTGGGCAGCCGCCCAGAGCAGTGAGCCATCTTGGATACGGCGGCGAAACGCCGCTTTGGAAGCCGGGTGCTTCCTATTTTAATTGCTTAGCCCTGCTTCTGCTTGTGCTTGGGATTCTCGCAGATGACCATGACGTGGCCCTTGCGCTTGATGATCTTGCACTTTTCGCAGATGGGCTTTACAGACGGACGAACCTTCATGGGGAAATCCTCCTTGCTTGAGTTAAGCCTTTCGGCCTTTGAGATGGAAGGGCTTTTATGCCTTGCTGCGCCAGGTGATGCGGCCCCGCGTTAGATCGTAGGGCGAGAGCTCAACCTTTACCTTGTCGCCCGGATAGATGCGGATGAAATTCATACGCATTTTCCCGGAGATGTGCGCCATGATGCGGTGCCCATTGGGAAGCTCCACCAGGAACATGGCATTGGGCAGCGCCTCAACAATCTTGCCTTCCATTTCGATGACGTCGTTCTTTGACAAACCGGGTAGCCCTCCTTGTTATGCTCGGTCGCATTTCACCTTTGCTCATCGCGCTTTAATTGGGGAAGATGATCCGCCGGACTTACGGGCGCAGCCTCGCCCGCATGGAAGGGCCGCAGCGCGCTGCGCACGTCGCTGTCCTTCAGGCGGTTCATTGCATAAAGCGAGAGGATTTCGGGCGCCTCATGCGGCGTCGCGGACAGATGTTTGCGCCTTTTCCGCTTGGGTTTATCCACCTTTCGGCGGTCGCCGTCGCAGATCAGCACAAAATCGTCATCCAACGATAATAATACCACAAAAGGGTATCCTTTGTCACGTCCTTTTTTTGAAAAAACAACATTTCCTTCCTTAATTTCCGGCTTCAAATGTTATTTTCTCCTTTCGGGGCGTTCTCCCAGCTGAAGCCGGGATATGTGAGCACCTCGGGCAGGCCGTTTGTGATGGCGATGGTGTGCTCGTAGTGCGAGCAGGGCTTGTGATCGTTGGTTACGATCGTCCAGCCATCGCGCAGCTGATGCACCTGATAGTGCCCCAGGGCGATCATGGGCTCGATGGCAATCGTCATGCCGCGGCGCAGACGCACGCCGTGGCCGGGCGTGCCGTAATTGGGCACGGCGGGATCCTCGTGCATCTCGCGGCCAATGCCGTGGCCGGTCAGGTCGCGGATGACGCCGTAGTTGTACGATTCCGCCAGCTGCTGCACAGCGTGGCCAATATCGCCCAGGCGGTTGCCGTCCACTGCCTGCCGCGCGCCCTCAAAGAAGCAGCGCTCGGTCACCTCAATCAGCTGCGCGCACTCGGGCGAAATCTGCCCCATGCCCTTGGTGAAAGCGCTGTCGGCCTGCCAGCCGTCCAGCACCAGGCCGCAGTCCACGCTGACGATGCTGCCTTCCTTCATTTCGATGTGCTTGCTGGGGATGCCATGCACTACCTCGTCATCAATGCTTACGCACAGCGTGGCAGGGTAGCCCTCATAGCCCAGGAAGGACGGGGTGGCGTGCGCATGGGTAATCAGCTCGTGCGCGTAGCGGTCCAGATCCAGGGTGGTCATACCCGGCGCCATCCTCTCGCGAAGCTGGCACAGCACATCATACAGCAGATGGCCGGCAGAGCGCATCTTGGCCAGCTGCAGATCGTTTTTGATGGTAATCATTGCTTTTTCGCTTCCAGCGCGGCCTTGACGGCCCGGTAATTCTCCTCGATGGTGCCACGGCAATCCGCAGTGGAGAGGATGCCCTTCTTCTGATAGTAATCGATCAGCGGGGCGGTCTTTTCCTGATACACGGCCAGGCGGTTGGTCACCGTCTCCGGCTTATCGTCATCGCGCTGATACACCGCGCCGCCGCAGGCAGGACATTTGTCCTCCTTGAGCAGGGACGTGTGGTAGGTGCCGCCGCACTCGGTGCACACACGGCGGCCGGACAGGCGGTCGATGATGATATCGTCGGGCGTATCAATATTGAGCGCCACATCAATATGGGCAATCTGATCCAGCGCTTCCGCCTGAGCGACGGTGCGCGGGAAGCCATCCAGGATATAGCCATGCTGGCAATCCGGCTCGGCCAGACGTTCCTTGACCATGGCAACGACCACCTCATCGGGGACCAGCTCGCCCTTGTCAATATAGCGCTTGGCGTCCAGACCCGTGGGGGTCTGCTCGCGGATTGCACGGCGGAACATATCGCCGGTGGAGATCTGCGGGATGCCCAGCTCCTTCATCAGTCGCTGCGCGTGCGTGCCCTTGCCGGCGCCGGGGGGGCCCAGGAAAACAATATTCATATTGCGGGCTCCTTTCTATCTAAGCAGAAAACGGGGAAACGCCCACGCGCTGGCCGCCCAAAGGCTGCCAGGGCTTGAGCGCCACAAAATCCCATCCCCCGCCCCAGAGGGCGGGAGTGGGATCTTGTATACTTTGGTTTGTTTTGCGCCCAGGATTAAAGGAAACCCTTGTAGTGGCGCATAACCAGCTGCGCTTCCACCTGGCGGACAGTCTCGATGGCTACGCTTACAGCGATCAGGATGGAAGAGGCGGCAAAGGGAATCTGCACGTTGTTCCACACGGACAGCAGCGTAGGCACGGTGGCCAGCACGGCCAGGAAGAGAGCCGCAAACAGGGTGAGGCGGTTGGAGGTACGCTGGAGATAATCCACCGTGACCTTGCCGGGACGGCGGCCATTGATGGTGCCGCCCTGCTTCTGGATGTTCTCGGCGATCTCACGAGGATTGAAGGTAATGCTCGTGTAGAAGTAGGAGAACAGGATGATGAGAACCGCGCACACGATCAGATACAGCGCAGAGGACTGGGACATGTAAGTGCTCCACCACTTGTATACGCCGCTATTGGTGCCAAAGAAGGCAAAGATCGTGCCGGGGAAGCTCATGAAGGAGTAGGCGAAGATCAGGGGCAGAACGCCCACAGCGATGACCTTCAGGGGGATGTAGGTGCTCTGACCGCCATAAGCCTTGCGGCCCACCACGCGCTTGGCATACTGAACGGGGATGCGGCGTTCGCCCATATCCACGAAGGTAACCAGGGTGGTGATCACCAGGCAGCTGATGATGATGACCAGGAACTGCCAGATGGTGGTGCCATAGTGGGTGATGCCCACCGCGTCAGTGAACGCGAGCACGATACCGTTGAAGAGGTTGGAGATGATGCCGGCGAAGATCAGCAGGGATACGCCGTTGCCGATACCGTTCTTGGTGATACGCTCACCGATCCACATCGCCAGGGCAGTGCCGCCAGCCATGATGACGCCGATGGTCATATAACCGAAGAAGTTCTGGTACGCAGGATAGAGCACGTTGCCGGACTTCTGCAGGCCGGCGATGATGCCGATGGCCTGCAGGGCAGCCAGCGCAACGGTGACATAACGGGTGATGCGGTTGATCTTCTGCTTGCCTTCCTCGCCGCCGTCCTTCTGAAGACGCTCCAGGGCGGGGATGGCGACGGTCAGCAGCTGCATAATAATGCTGGAGTTGATGTAGGGAGTAATGCCCATGGCCATGATGGTCATCTGGCTGAAGGAGTTACCGGTCATCATGTTGACCAGCCCCAGCATATCGTAGTTGCCGGCCACTTCCTTCACAACTGCGGCGTTGATGCCGGATACCGGAATCACGCCGACCAGGCGGAACAGCACCAACATCAGGAAAGTGTAGATCAGCTTTTTACGGAGTTCTTCGACCTTCCATGCGTTACGCAGCGTTTCCCACATTTCAGATCACCTCGGCTTTCCCGCCGACGGCCTCGATCTTTTCTTTTGCGGATTGGGTGTACTTGGTCACCTGAACGGTCAGCTTCTTGGTCAGCTCACCGCCGCCAAGGATTTTCACGCCGTCCAGCACCTGCTTGACCAGGCCGGCTTCTTTGAGAAGCGCGACGGTGACCACGGTGCCATCCTCAAAGATTTCCAGGCTGCCAACGTTGACAGTCGCATATTCCTTGGCATAGATGTTGGTAAAGCCGCGCTTGGGGATGCGGCGGGTCAGAGGCATCTGGCCGCCCTCAAAGCCCGGGCGCTTGCCGCCGCCGGAGCGCGCCTTGGCGCCCTTGTGGCCTTTACCGGAGGTTTTGCCAAGACCAGATCCTACGCCTCGACCAAGGCGCTTCGGAGCAGTCGTAGAGCCGAAAGCCGGCTGCAACTCGTGCAGTTTCATGAGGTTGGCCTCCTTATTCGTTGATTTCTTCCACCTTGACCATGTGCTTTACAGCGAAGATCTGGCCGCGGATGCAGGGGTTATCTTCCTTCACCACGGACTGGCCGATCTTGCGCAGGCCCAGGGCCTTGACGGTGTCGATGTGCTTCTGCAAGCTGGAAATGGGGGACTTTACCAGAGTAATCTTCAGCTTCATGGTTATATCCTCCTTAGCCCAGAATTTCTTCCACCGTCTTGCCGCGCATCTGCGCAACCTGTTCGGCGGAGCGGAGCTGCTTGAGACCTTCGATCGTCGCCTTTACGGTGTTGATCTTATTGTTGGTGCCAAAGCTCTTGGTGCGGATATCCTTGATGCCGGCCAGCTCCAGCACGGGGCGGGCGGCGCCGCCGGCGATTACGCCAGCGCCTTCCTCAGCGGGAAGGAGGACAACCTTCGCGGTGCCATAGTAGCCCACGATGGGATGCGGGATGGTGGTGCCGTTGGTGGGCACGTTGATCAGATGCTTCTTGCCGTCCTCGTTGGCCTTACGGATGGCTTCGGGAACTTCCTTGGCCTTGCCCATGCCAACGCCCACACGGCCGTTTTCATCGCCCACGACAACCAGCGCCACAAAGCGCATGTTGCGGCCGCCCTTAACGGTCTTGGAAACACGGTTGACAGCAACCAGTCTTTCCTTAAATTCGCTCTGGGGCTCTTCGCGGCGATCACGTTCTCTACGTTGCATTGCGTGTTGCCTCCTTCTTAGAACTCAAGGCCCGCTTCACGGGCGCCGGCAGCCAGAGCGGCCACACGGCCAGTGTAAACATAGCCGCCGCGGTCAAAGACCACCTTTTCAACGCCCGCCTGCTTGGCGCGCTCGGCTACGAGCTTGCCAACCAGCTTGGCCTCGCCGGACTTGTCAACTTCATCAAGCTGACCCTTGAGCGCCGGATCGAGGGAGGAAGCCTGCACGAGGGTAATGCCCTTGGTATCATCGATAACCTGGGCGTAGATATACTTGTTGCTGCGATACACGCAAAGGCGCGGCATTTCAGGGGTGCCGCTGATCTTTTTGCGGACGCGGGCGTGGCGGATGACGCGCACTTCGTTACGGTCACGCTTTTTGAACATTTGCAGTCACTCCTTTCCTTACTTGCCGCTCTTGCCTTCCTTGCGGCGGATATGCTCGTTCTCGTACTTAATGCCCTTGCCCAGATAGGGTTCCGGCGGACGGATCGCGCGAATATCAGCGGCAAGGTTGCCTACCTGCTGCTTGTTGGCGCCCTTGATGGTGATCTTGGTCTGCGCGGGGCACTCAAAGGTGATGCCCTCGGGCGCTTTGAGGATCACGGGATGGGAGAAACCGATGTTGATCGTCAGCACGTTGTTTTCAACAGCCGCACGATAACCGGTGCCTACCATCTCCAGGGTCTTGGAGAAGCCCTCGGTTACGCCGTGCACCATGTTGGCCACCAGCGCACGGTACAGGCCGTGCATGGCCTTGTGGGGCTTGGCGTCGCTGGGACGATTGAGAGTGAGCACGTTGCCTTCCTGATGAAGGGTGATCACGGGGTTGACCTGCTGGGTCAGGGTGCCCTTGGGGCCCTTGACGGTGACGAAGTTGTTTTCGTCAACCGTTACCGTCACGCCAGCGGGTACCGTAATCGGAAGTTTACCGATTCGAGACATTTGTTTTTCCTCCTAAGCGTGATTCGGTTACCAGATGTAGCAGAGCACTTCGCCGCCAAGGTTTTCCTGACGGGCGGCGCGATCGGTCATCAGACCCTTGGAGGTGCTGATGATGGCCACGCCCAGGCCGCCCAGAACCTTGGGCAGCTCTTCGCAGCGCGCATACACACGCAGGCCGGGCTTGGAAATGCGCTTGAGGCCCGCGATGACGGGGGTGGACTTGCCATTGACGTACTTGAGGGTCACTTTGATCTGGCCCTGCAGGCCGTCGTCAATCACATCATAGGCTTTGATATAGCCTTCTTCCAGCAGGATCTTGGCGATCGCTTTCTTGGTGTTGCTGGCGGGCATCACAGTCGCATCGTGCCGGGCGATTTGCGCGTTGCGGATACGGGTAAGCATATCGGCAATGGGATCATTTACGATCATGTTGTAACCTCCTTCTTACCAGCTCGCCTTGCGGACGCCGGGGATCTGGCCCTTGTAGGCCAATTCGCGGAAGCAGATACGGCAGATGCCGTAGCGGCGCAGTACGCTGTGCGGACGGCCGCACAGACGGCAGCGGGTGTAAGCGCGGGTGGAGAACTTCGGCTCACGCTGCTGCTTGAGTTTCATGCTGAGTTTTGCCATTATTGTCTCCTCCTCGCTTAATGTTCAAAAGGCATGCCGAGCAGACGAAGCAGCTCTTTGGCTTCTTCATCGGTCTGAGCCGTGGTCACGAAAATCATTTCCATGCCGCGGATCTTCTCAACCTTGTCGTACTCGATTTCGGGGAAGAGCAGCTGCTCACGGATGCCCAGGGCATAGTTGCCGCGGCCGTCAAAGGCCTTGGTGCTCACGCCGCGGAAGTCGCGCACGCGGGGCAGGGCGATGTTGACCAGCTTGTCCATGAACTCTTCCATGCGGGCGCCGCGCAGGGTTACCTTCGCGCCCACGTTCATGCCTTCGCGAACCTTGAAGTTAGCGATGGACTTCTTCGCCTGGGTCACCTGGGGCTTCTGGCCGGCGATTTCGGTCAGCTCCGCCACAGCGGTTTCCAGCGCCTTGGCGTTGTCCTTGCAATCGCCCAGGCCCATATTGATGACGATCTTCTCCAGGCGGGGGATCATCATCACGTTCTTATAGCCGAACTTCTGCTGCAGAGCAGGAACGGCTTCGGTCAGGTACTTTTCCTTAATGCGGGTAGCCATTGCCGTTTCCTCCTATCAGTCAATCTGTTCGTGGCACTTTTTGCAGATGCGGGTCTTGGAACCGTCAGCATTGACCTTCCAGCCATAGCGGGCGGGCTTGCCGCACTTCTTGCACACCAGCATGACGTTGCTGGCGTCGATGGCGGCTTCCTTGTGCACGATGCCGCCAGGCATGCCCTGTCCACGGGGCTTCTGGTGCTTGGTTACGATGTTGACGCCTTCAACGATGACCTTGCCGGTCTTGGGGAAAGCGGTCACAACGGAGCCCTTCTTGCCCTTGTCCTTGCCGGCGATGACGATGACCTGATCCTTGGCTTTTACATGCAGCTTCATAAATCTGTCATCCTCCTATTACAGCACTTCGGGCGCGAGGGATACGATCTTCATGAAATCCTTATCCTCACGAAGCTCACGGGCCACTGGTCCAAAGATGCGCGTACCGCGCGGCAGTTTCTGGTCGTTGATGATTACGGCTGCGTTGTCGTCAAAGCGGATGTAGCTGCCATCCACACGGCGGATGGGCTGATGCTGGCGCACGATCACGGCCTTCACCACGTCGCCCTTCTTGACGGTGCCGCCAGGGGTGGCGGTCTTGACGCTGGCGACGATCACATCGCCGATCGACCCGTCGCGGCGGAAAGAACCGCCCAGCACGCGGATGCACATGATCTCTTTGGCGCCGGAGTTATCGGCAACCTTAAGTCGCGTTTGCGGCTGAATCATACGGGATTTCCTCCTTTATAGTTTCCGCTCCATGCGGCCCCTTGGCCCATGGGCGGTCGAGAACGGTAGAAGACGCAAACGCTTACTTGGCCTTCTCGATGATTTCTACCACGCGCCAGCGCTTTTCGCGGCTGAGCGGGCGGGTTTCCATCAGGCGCACGGTATCGCCGATACCGCAGGCATTTTCTTCATCATGAGCCTTCAGCTTGCTGGTCTTGTTCATGATCTTGCCATACAGGGGATGACGAACGCGGGTTTTGATGGAAACCACAACGGTCTTGTCCATCTTATCGCTGACGACCACGCCAATGCGGGTCTTACGGATTCCTCTTTCTTCGGACATTGAAGTGCCTCCTTTCGGCTGATATTACGCCTTGGTCTTAGCAGTCAGGGCGGTCATGGCGCGAGCGATATCGCGCTTGACGGCGGTGATCTGCATTACATTGTCGAGCTGACCGGTGGCGAGACGGAAACGAAGGTTAAACAGCTCTTCTTTCAGATCCGCAATCTTCTTGGTCAGTTCTTCGGCGGACATAGCGGCGAATTCACTTGCCTTCATTCGTTACTCACCATCCTTTCCGTAGCTTTCACGGGTAACGAACTTGCAGCGCAGGGGCAGCTTGTGGCTGGCCAGGCGCAGCGCTTCACGAGCATCAGCCTCGGGCACGCCAGCGATCTCGAACAGCACGCGGCCGGGCTTCACCACGGCCACCCAGTATTCGGGAGAACCTTTACCGGAGCCCATGCGGGTTTCGGCAGGCTTGGCAGTGACGGGCTTGTCGGGGAAAATCTTGATCCATACCTGGCCGCCACGCTTGGTGTAGCGGGTCAGGGCGATACGGGCGGCCTCGATCTGCTGGCTGGTAACCCAGCAGGGCTCCAGCGCAACCAGGCCGTATTCGCCGTAGGCGATGAAGTTGCCGCGATGGGCGGCGCCCTTCATGCGGCCGCGGAATACGCGGCGACGTTTGACTCTCTTGGGCATCAACATGGTTTATTTGCCTCCTTCGGTGCGCACGGCAGGCTTTTTGGCCTGGGGCAGGATCTGGCCCTTGTAGATCCACACCTTGACGCCCAGGCGGCCATACGTGGTCTTGGCCTCAGCGAAGCCATAGTCAATGTTGGCGCGCAGCGTCTGCAGGGGGATGGAACCCTCATGATACTGCTCGGTGCGGGCGATGTCCGCGCCGTTGAGACGGCCGCCAACGGATACCTTGATACCCTTGGCCGCTTCGCCGCCCTTCATGGGGCGCATGGCGCGCTGAATGCTCTGCTTCATCGCGCGGCGGAAAGCGATGCGCTTTTCCAGCTGCTGGGCGATGTTTTCGGCAACCAGCTGAGCGTCGGTATCAGGAGATTTGATCTCCATCACGTTGATGTTGCAGGCATGGCCCAGGAACTTTTCGACTTCAGCCTTCAGCTCCTCGATGCCCTTGCCGCCGCGGCCGATGATCATGCCGGGCTTGCCGGTGAAGATGTTGACCGTCATGCGAGCGTCGCTGCGCTCGATATCAATGCGGCTGATGCCGGTGGCGTAGAACTTTTCCTTAAGCATTTCGCGCAGCTTGTGATCCTCGATGAGGTGGTTCGCGAAATCCTTTTTCTCGGCGTACCAGCGCGTGCTCCAATCAAAGATCACGCCTACGCGCGCGCCATGCGGATTAACTTTCTGACCCATTCGGAAACCTCCCTCTCTTACTTCTTTTCGTCAAGGATCACGCTGATGTGGCTGGTGCGGCGCAGCATCGGGGAAGCCGAGCCGCGGCTGCGGGCTACATAGCGCTTAAGGGTGGGGCCGGGATTGGCATACACCTCAGCAACGTAGAGCGTGCTGCGATCCATTTCCTGGTTGTTCACGGCATTGGCGACAGCGCTGGAAAGCAGCTTGTATACCACGGGCGAAGCCGCCTTGGGGGTATACTGCAGAATGGCCAGGGCCTCGTCCACATTCTTGCCGCGGATCAGGTCGATGACGATCTTTACCTTACGGGGAGAGATGCGCACGTGCTTGACATGGGCCTGGGGGCGCTTATCGCGGGTTTCGGCGCGCTTAGCACCCTTTTCACGGGTATTGGTTGCCATACTCTTTTTCTCTCCTTCCGTTATTTGGTGGTCTTTTCGCCAGCATGACCACGGAAGGTGCGCGTGGGTGCAAACTCACCCAGCTTATGGCCAACCATGTCCTCGGTCACATAGACCGGCACATGCTTGCGGCCATCGTGCACGGCGATGGTGTGCCCGACGAAATCGGGGAAAATAGTGGAGGAACGGGACCAGGTCTTCAGAACGGCCTTCTTCCCGGTCTTATTCATTTCCTGAACGCGCTTAAGCAGCGCTTCCTGGATATAGGGGCCTTTCTTGACGGAACGGCTCATTTTTCAGATTGCCTCCTCTCGAATCGCTCTTACTTCTTGCCCGCGCGCTTGACGATCAGGCGGTTGGAATACTTCTTGTGCTTGCGGGTCTTGAGGCCCAGAGCGGGCTTGCCCCACGGAGTAACAGGAGCGGGCATGCCAACGGGGCTCTTGCCCTCGCCGCCGCCGTGCGGGTGATCGCAGGGGTTCATAACCACGCCGCGAACGGCGGGACGGATGCCCATGTGACGGGTGCGGCCGGCCTTGCCGATGCGCACGTTTTCATGATCAGTGTTGCCCACGGTGCCGATGGTGGCATAGGCATCCATGGGAACCATACGCACTTCGCTGGAAGGCAGACGGACCTGCGCGTAAGCGCCTTCCTTGGCCATCAGCTGGGCGTAGGCGCCGGCGGAGCGAACCATCTGGCCGCCGCGGCCGGGCTTGATTTCCACGTTGTGGATCAGCGTACCAACGGGGATCTTGCTGACGGGCAGCGCGTTGCCGGGCTTGATGTCGGCGTTTTCGCTGGCCAGCACGGTGTCGCCCACATTCAGGCCCAGAGGAGCCAGGATGTAGCGCTTTTCGCCGTCGGCGTAGTTGAGCAGCGCGATGAAGGCGGAGCGGTTGGGATCGTACTCGATCGCGGCCACCTTGGCGGGGATGTCACGCTTGTCGCGCTTGAAGTCGATGATGCGGTACTTTACCTTGTTGCCGCCGCCCTGATGACGGACGGTGATCTTGCCCTGCTTGTTGCGGCCCGCGTTCTTCTTGAGGTATTCGGTCAAGGACTTTTCAGGAGTCTTTTTGGTGATCTCCTCATAAGTCAGCACGGACATGAAACGGCGGGCGGACGAAGTCGGCTTATATACTCGAATTGCCATTTGCTTTTCCTCCCTTAAGCCATGCCTTCGAAGAACGCGATGGGCTTCGAATCTTCGGCCAGTTTTACATAGGCTTTCTTCACTTCGGCGGTGCGGCCCTGATGCACGCCCTGGCGCTTCATCTTGCCGATGGTGCGCACGGTGTTGACCTTTTCCACCTTGATGCCTTCAAAGACGGTTTCCAGCGCCTGCTTGATTTCGGTCTTGTTGGCGGAGATGGCCACCTCGAAGACGTAGCGCTTATCCGCGATGCCGTCGTAGCCCTTTTCGGTCAGGACGGGGCGCAGGATGATGTCATGAGGATTCTTCATTAGGCGTACACCTCCTGAATGTTCTCCATCGCTTCGCGGGTAACAATCAGCTTGTTCGCGCGCAGGATGTCGTACACGTTGAGGGTGTTGACGTAGCAGTCGTCAAGCAGCGGCAGGTTCTTGGTGGCGCGGATGACGCTCTCGTCGCGGCCGGGCAGTACCAGCAGCGCGCGCTTTTCCACGCTCAGATCCTTGAGCATCTTGGCGGCGAACTTGGTCTTTACTTCCTCAAACTTGATCTGGTCTACCACGAGGATTTCGCCGGCGTTGAACTTTTCAGTCAGGGCGCTCTTCATGGCCAGACGGCGTACCTTCTTGGGCACGTTGATAACGTAATCGCGGGGCTGGGGCGCAAACACAACGCCGCCGTGCGCGAACTGAGGCGCGCGGTTGCCATGATGGCGAGCGTTGCCGGTGCCCTTCTGGCGATAGATCTTACGGCCGCCGCCGCGCACCATGCCGCGCGTGAGCGCGCTCTGCGTGCCCTGACGCTTATTGGCAAGGATGGAGCGGACGACCAGATGCATGGCGGCGGTGTTGGGCTCAATGGCGAAGATTTCGTCCTTGAGCTGCATTTCGCCAACGCTCGCGCCCTGCATGTTCAGCACTTGAATACTGGGCATAATCGTTGTTCCTCCTTATCAGGCTTTCACCGAATTGCGCACAAGCAGCAATCCGCCGTTGGGGCCGGGCACAGCGCCGCGCACGAGCAGCAGGTCGCGCTCCGCATCCACCTTGACGACCGTCAGGTTCTGGATGGTGGTGCGCTCCACGCCGTAGTGACCGGGCATGTGCTTGTTCTTGAACACGCGGCTGGGATCGGAGTTAGCGCTCATGGAGCCGACGCCGCGGTGATACTTGGAGCCGTGCGCCATGGGGCCGGTGTGCTGGTTCCAGCGGTAGATCGCGCCGGTGAAGCCGTGGCCCTTGCTGGTGCCGGTGATGTCGATTTTGTCGCCCTCGGCGAACACGTCGGCCTTGACAACCTGGCCTACCTCGTAGGACGCGGCGTCATCCAGGCGGAACTCGCGCAGATAGCGGCAAGCGGCGACGTTCGCCTTCTTGAAATGGCCCATTTCGGGCTTGTTGACCAGCTTCTCGGCGCGCTTTTCGGCGTAGGTATCAAAGCCGAACTGCACGGCCTCGTAGCCGTCCTTTTCGTTGGTCTTCTTCTGTACGACGGTGCAGGGGCCCGCCTGAATAACGGTAACGGGAACCAGGCTGCCGTCGGGCATGAAAATCTGGGTCATGCCGAGCTTTTTGCCCAAGATCGCTTTCTTCATGATTTGCTCCTCCTGCCTTACAGCTTGATTTCGATCTCGACGCCGGCGGGAAGATCGAGCTTCATCATGGCGTCCACAGTGCGCTGGGTGGGGTTGTGGATGTCGATCAGGCGCTTATGGGTGCGGCGCTCGAACTGTTCGCGGCTGTCCTTATACTTGTGCGGCGAACGCAGGATGGTGACGATCTCCTTCTCGGTGGGAAGGGGAATGGGGCCCGAAACCTGGGCGCCCGTGCGCTTGGCGGTTTCCACAATGCGCTCGGCGCTGCGATCAATCAGGTTGTGCTCATACGCCTTGAGCTTGATGCGGATTTTCTGGTTGGCCATCTTTTTTCCTCCTATTTTTATCGTTCTCGCGGTCAAAGGGGGGAGCATCCTTTCACCCGCGCCTCCGCGCAGTCGGAGGCTGCGAATGGGGAATCCCTCTGACTTTCTTCCCCGAACCGCATGGTCGGCGGCGGGAAGTGTGAGCCCGTCGCCCGGTCTGGCCGGGCTGGTCCGCTGCAATTACCCGCCAAGGCCGGGCGGCAACTTGCAGTTTCATCCCATAAACAGACAACAGTCATATTATAAAGGAAAGCCGGAAAAAGCGCAAGGGGTTTTTTGAATTTTTCCCGAATTTTTTTGCATCCGTTTTCGAAAAACCCTTGATTTATTTGGCTTTTTTCGCCATCCGTTTTCGCGTTTATGTCCACTCTGTCGGGCGTGTCGCGATTGCCGCTTTTTTATTTATTTTTATACGTTTTCCATGCATGGCAGAATTATGTCAAATTTTATAGATCAATTGACGTTTGGCTCGCATACGTTTATAATAAGAATGTTTCATTTTGTTCACATTCGATTTTATCTGTATTGGAGAGGATTGCGCCATGTTCGGACGCCGCTCGGATGGCCATCTGGTCAAAAAGCTGGACCCTATCGTAGCCCTTACTTCCTATATCATGCCCACGCGCTGCGACGCACAGATCTTTACCGATTACAAGGCGGACTTTGAAAAGCTGGCCCGCTACATCGCCGCCAAAAGCGACGAGGGCTACCGCATCACCTTTATGGAGATCATCATCGCTGCCTACATCCGCACCGTATCCCAACTGCCCGAGATCAACCGCTTTGTCGCCAACAAGCGCCTGTACGCGCGCAGCGAGCTGGCGGTGTCCTTTGCACTGGTGCGTGATTCGGCCGATGGCGAACTGTCCGAAAACACCACCAAGTGCTACTTTGACCTGAACGACACCATCTACGATGTGTCCGACCGCATCCGAGACACGGTGGAAGCCTGCCGCAAGGAGGACGCGGACAACAGCACCCTGAAGGTAGCAAAGCTGCTGATGAACCCCTTCCTGGCCAACATCGTGGTCTGGCTGGCGCGCGTACTGGATCGCTACGGCATCATGCCCCGCTGGCTGCTCAACGCCAGCCCCTTCCACACCAGCATGTTCGTCACCAACATGGCCTCCATCGGCCTGCCGGCCATCCAGCACCATATCTACAATTTCGGCACCTGCTCGCAGTTTGTCTCCATCGGCTCGGTGGAGCGCGGCGTGGCGCTGGACGCCAAGGGCAATGTGGTGCGCAAGCGTCTGCTGCCTCTGGGCGTGGTGTGCGACGAGCGCATCTGCGAGGGCGCGATGTACGCCAAGATGCTCAGCATCATGGGCCGCCTGCTCAACAATCCCGAGCAGCTGGAGCAGCCGCCCGAGCGCGTGCTATATGATGAGGGGCACGAGTTTCACCTGCCCGAGCCCAAGCGTCACCGCTTCTTCCGCAAGGGCAAAGAAGAAAGCGTGCAGGCATAACAGGAATATCATAGCAACGGCTGAACAGGGCTTTCCCCCATTCAGCCGTCTTTTTTTGCTTATTTCAGCCTGCCCAGGCGCAGGGCAACGGAATTGCGGATGATCAGCCGCGTAGCGGTATACTGAATGCTGCCCTCCTGGGTAGGATCGGCAATCAGGCGCAGCAGCTCCTCCACAGCCATGCGGCAGAAGCGGCTGATATCATAATCCACCGTTGTCAGCTTGGGTTCGCACATTTCGCCAATTGCCAGGTTATCAAAGCCCAGCACGCTCACATCGCCGGGCACCTCCATGCCCATATCGTGGATGGCGTTCATGCAGCCAATCGCCATTTCATCGCTGGCGCAGACAATCGCATCCGGCAGCCGCTCCTGGCGGCCAATCAGCACGCGCACGTTGTTATAGGCCACCTTTTCGTTAAACAGCCCCTGCATCATCAGCTCCGGCTCCAGCGGCAGGCCAAACTCCTCCATGGCTTTGCGGAAGGCCGCCTCGCGGCCGTTGCCGTCGTTGTTTTCATAGCCGATCATATAGGCAATGCGGCGGTGGCCGGTGTGGTACAGATATTCCACCTGCTCATGCGTGCCCGAGCCGTTGTCGATCAGCACGCAGCCTGTACCCGGCATGCGGATATTGCGATCCATAAACACCATCGGAATGCCGCGCTGATTGACCAGGCGGATATCCTCCTCGGTGATCAGGCCGTTGAGCATGATCGCCCCATCGATATTGCAGCTGAGCACGGCCTGCGCCACATCGCGGCTGGTGTGAAAATCGTTCACATAAATCAGCAGCGCATAGCCCGCCTTAGCGCAAAAATAAAACAGCGCAGGCATCAGCGCGGCGTAGTACGGGCCCTCCACGTGGGATAAGAACAAACCGATATTGCCCGTGCCGTGGCGCTTCATCATCTGCGCGTTGACATTGGGAATATAGTTGAGCTCCTCCGCAGCGCGCATCACGGCCTGCGCCTTTTCGGGGCTTACATTGCGCCGTCCGTTGAGCACATTGGAAACAGTAGAAATAGAAACGCCCGCCCGCTGAGCCACGTCTTTAATATTCATAAATAACCCCGCATTTTCAATAATCGGCATATTCACGCAAATTATTCGACGCGGTTCGCCGGTTTCCCTGCCGGATGAAAAAAACGATTTTATAACAACGCACAAAAAATCGCCCTGCCTTGCTGTAAGGCAATCCAGATCATCAGTAAAGCAGCAACTGCACCCGATAAATATAAGAAAGCGCCTAACACATTTCATTATCTGCCGCCCATCGGGCGGCATTTCTTATCCGGAGCGGCGGCGTGTACGGCGCGAGGAGAAAATTTCCGAAGGAGGTTTCCTCCGAAAGGAAATTTTCATTCCTTTCAGATTTTCTGCCCGTGAGCCGCAGGCTCGCAAGAAAATCTGCGGCTCGAAAAAAATGATTCTTCATTTTTTCGGTGTGCGGCGACTTTGTCGCCGCACAAAAAAACCGCCCTGCCTTGCAGCAGAGCGATTCTTGTTTATGCTTTGTGATGCAATTACATTTCCGGCTTGTCGGGCGTGATGCTTACTTCCAGGGTCTGGGCGTCTTCACAGGCGGCCAGCTGCTTGGCGTTCAGGGTGATATCAGCCATTTCGCCGGGGGTGCAGATCATCTTCTTCTGGGCGAAGACGGCCTTGCCATCCGCCTTGACCACGATGTACTGGTTCTGGTACACGCGATCGGGACGGAACATGATGTCGATGGGCGCATGCTCCGCGCCCTTTTCCAGGCGAATCTGCTGGGGCACGGCGCCGCGCACGCCCGCGCCATCCTTGACGGCGATCAGGCGGCCGGTATGCTCCTTGCCCTGCACATAGTCCGCCGCGGCCTTGCCAGCCTTGAAGGACTCGTTGGACACATGATCCACCAGGTCATGCACATGCAGCACGTTGCCGCAGGCAAAGATGCCGGGCACGGAGGTTTGCAGGCAGTCGTCCACCACGGCGCCGTTGGTCAGCGGGCTCATCTGCACGCCCGCGCCGATGGTCAGCTCGTTCTCGGGGATCAGGCCGACGGACAGCAGCAGGGTATCGCAGTCGAACTGGATCTCGGTGCCGGGGATGGGGCGGCGGTTCTCGTCCACCTTGGCCACGGTCACGCCGGTAACGCGCTCACGACCCTGGATATCCACCACGGTGTGGCTCAGATACAGGGGGATGTTATAGTCCTGCAGGCACTGCACGATGTTGCGGTTCAGGCCCGAGGAATAAGGCATCAGCTCCACGCAGGCCAGCACCTTGGCGCCCTGCAGGGTCATGCGGCGCGCCATGATCAGGCCGATATCGCCGCTGCCCAGGATGACCACGCGGCGGCCAGGCATATAGCCCTCGAGGTTGACAAACTTCTGCGCGGTGCCGGCGCTGTAAATGCCGGCGCAGCGGGTGCCGGGAATGGCCAGCGCGCCGCGGGGACGCTCGCGGCAGCCCATGGCCAGCACAACAGCCTTGGCCTTGAACACCTGCAAGCCCCACTTGCGGGAGATGGCGGTGACGGTCTTATCGGGATCCACGCTCAGCACGGTTACGCCCGTGCGCACGTCGATGCCCATTTCAGCGGCCTTGTCGATATCGCGCTGGGCGTATTCGGGGCCGGTCAGCTCTTCCTTAAAGCGATGCAGGCCGAAGCCGTTGTGGATGCACTGGCGCAGGATGCCGCCGGCATTGTCCTCGCGCTCCAGCACGATCAGGCTGTCCACGCCCGCCTCCTTGGCGGCGATGGCGGCGGCCAGACCCGCAGGGCCCGCGCCGACGATCAGGATATCCACCTGGGTTACGGGTACGCCGTTATTCATTTCACTCTTCATCGGGGCGCGCCTCCTTAGCGATCTGATGCAGGGTGCCGACCAGGAGCTTGCTGTCGCCGCCGCACTTGGTGATTTCCAGCGGGCTCACGCCCAGCTCCTCGCACAGGATTTCCATCACGCGCGGGCTGCAGAAGCCGCCCTGGCAGCGGCCCATGCCGGCGCGGGTGCGGCGCTTTACGCCGTCGATGGAGCGCGCGCCCACGGGGCGGCGGATCGCGGCGCGGATCTCGGCCTCGGTCACCTGCTCGCAGCGGCATACCAGCACGCCGTATTCGGGGTTCTGCTTATAGGCTTCCTCGCGCTCCTCATTGGTCATGCTGCGGAAGGCGCGGGGCAGGGGGGTGGGCTTTTTCCAGTCTTCCTTCTGCGCAAGACCCAGGAAGGCGGCAACCTCGTCGCCCAGCTCCTGGCCGATGGCCGGAGCCGCGGACAGGCCGGGGCTTTCAATGCCGACCGCCTCGAACGCGCCCTCGGGCGCGCCCTCCACCTTGCCGATAATGAAATCGCCGTTTTCCTCGTGCGCGCGGATGCCCGAGAAGGTGGTGATGGTCTGACGGGTATTGACGGTCTTCCAGGTCAGGCGCACCTTTTCCAGCGCCTCATCCAGGCCGCGGCGGGTGGTGGCTACATCGTAGCCGTCGTCGATATCATCGGCAGTGGGGCCCAGCAGGGTGTTGCCGTGGGTGGTGGGGCTGACCAGCACGCCCTTGCCCATCCTGGTGGGGCACTGGAACATGGTCATATGGAAGGGGATTTCAGCCATGTGATCCAGCAGATAATACTCGCCGCGGCGGGCGATCAGGTTGACATGGCGGGTAGAGATCATATTGTGCAGCACGCCCGAGCCGATGCCGGCGCAGTTGACCACCGCGCGGGTCTTGTACTCGTCGCGCTCGGTGATCACCAGCCAGTTGCCATCGGAGGTGGGCTTGATCTCCAGCACGGGATTGCTCAGCACAAACTCCGCGCCGTTTTCCGCCGCGCTGTCCGCCAGGGCGCAGGTCATCTCATACGGGCTGACCAGGGCGCTGGTGGGGGCGTAGAGCGCGCACACAACGGCAGGGTTGGTGTTGGGCTCCATCTGCAAAATTTCATCGTGCTCCACAATGCGGCAGCCGGGCACGTTGTTGGCCTGCGCCTGTGCGAGCAGGTTGTTCAGGGTCGCACGGTCTTCCTCGCTGAAGCCCAGCACCAGCGCGCCGGGCTGGGTGTAGGGCACGCCCAGCTCCTTGGCCAGGTCGCCGTACATCATGCTGCCCTTCACGTTCAGGCGCGCCTTTTCGGTGCCAGGATGCGCGTCAAAACCGGCGTGCACGATACCGCTGTTGGCCTTGCTGGCGCCATCCGCCACATCCTCCATGCGATCAACAACCAGGAGCTTGCCGTTGTACTTGGCCATCTGCTGTGCTACCGCGCAGCCGACCACACCGGCGCCGATGATGATTGCGTCGTACATTGTTTCATCCCTTTCAAGTTCTGCCGCCGTCCCCACGCGGAGACGGCGGAATGTATTTACCAGACAGTTGAATTATAGCACACCCCCGCCCAGCATTCAAGACGGGCAGGGGAATAAACGCGCCTTTTCTTCCATTTTAACGTACAAATTGCGCGAAAAATAGAAATAATCGCGCAATCGAGGGGAATATGCTCACACTCGCGCACACTCGCGCAGCCGGGCGGCCACCGCGCGGGGAAGCCCCTGCATGTCGGGATATACGGCAAGCGCTTCAAAGCGCTCCGCCAACAGGGCGGATACGGCCTCCGCCTGCGCGCTGCCGATTTCCAGCAGCAGCCAACCGCCGGGCGAAAGATAGTCCGGCGCTTCGCGCGCAATGCGGCGATAGAAATCCAGCCCGTCCAACCCGCCGTACAGCGCCAGGGCAGGTTCCCTGCACACCTCAGGCTGCAAATCCGACATCTCCTCCGCCGTGATATAGGGCGGGTTGCTGACGATGATATCAAACCTTTCCCCCGCCGCAGCGGCGAACAGATCGCCCTGGCGCAGCGTTACACGCGCGCCGGTATCGGCGATGTTTTGCCGGGCGACGTCCAGCGCGTCGGCGCTGATATCGGCAGCCGTCACCTGCGCGCCGGGGAAGCGCAGGGCGATGGCAATGGCCAGCGCGCCCGTGCCCGTGCACAGATCCAGCACGCGCTCGCGCCCCTGCATGCGGGCAAGCGCCTGCTCGCACAGCGTTTCGGTGTCGTTGCGGGGGATCAGCGCGCCGGGCTGCGCGCGCAGCGTAACGCCCATAAACTGCGCCGTGCCCAGGATGTATTGCAGCGGCTCGCGCTGGCAGCGGCGATCAATCAGCGCCTGGTAGGCGTCCAGCTGCGATTGCGTCAGCTCCCGCCAGCCCTCGGCGCACAGCAGCAGATGCGGCGTACCCGTCACATGGGATAACAAAAACGCCGCGTCCACCGCGGGATCGGGCACGCCGGCCTGTGCCAGCATGCCCGACGCGGCGCGCAGCGCATCGCGGCAAGTCGTCATGCCTGCGGTTCCTCCTGCGCAGGGGCAGGATCAGCCGCGGGCGCTTCGTCCTTCTTGGGCGCGGGGATGGCGATCACATAGCCCTCGGGGGTCAGCGGGCCGTCGGGCATATCGCCCAGCGCGGCCTTCATCGATACGATAGCCACCTCCAGCATGCTGTCGTCCGGCTCGGCGGTGGTCAGGCGCTGCAATTGCATGCCCGGCGCGCGCAGGATGCGGCACAGCTTGTTCTCGCTGTGAGCCAGGCCCTTGAGCGCCTCATAGCTGATGCCCGCAACCACGGGCAGCAGGATCACGCGGCTGAGCACGCGCAGCAGATAATGCGCGCCCAGATCATAGCCGGACACCATCAGCACCACCACGTCCACGATGGAGTAGAACACGATGGACAGGATGAAGGTGATCAGCAAAAAGCTGGTGCCGCAGCGCGGATGCAGCGTGGTAAAGGGGCGGGCGTTTTCGGGGGTCAGGGGCAGATCAGCCTCGTGGCAATACACGGTTTTATGCTCCGCGCCATGATAGCGGAATACCCGCTTCATATCCGGAATGCTGCGGCAAAACGCCATATAACCCAGCAGAATGGCCGTGCGGACAAGGCCGGTAACCAGGTTTTTCAGCAGCAGCATGCCGCCCGTGGCCGTAGTGGGGAAAAGCTTGATGATGGCGTTTGGAATCAGCACAAACAGACCGACGGACAGGCACACGGCCAGCACGATGGCCAGACCCATGACCACCTTATCCACGCCCTTGCCCAGCTTCTTGGCCAGCCAAAGCTCAAACTTGGTGGGCTGCTCGTCCTCAACGCCGCCCATCTTGCTGCTTTCCTCCAGCGTCTTCATGCCGGTGCCCAGCATCGTCACCATACTGACCGCGCCGCGCACAAAGGGCCAGCCCATCCACTTATGCTTTTTTGCGGGGGACACATAGGGATCGCGCTTGCACACCACGCTGCCGTCCGGGCGGCGCACCGCCAGGGCGATATATTCCGGCGAGCGCATCATCACGCCCTCCAATACGGCCTGACCGCCGATATCCACACGCTTTGCGGGTTTATTGTTTTCTTTCAAAGGTATCTTCCTTTCCGGGATTGCTCCCTGCATGGGATTGCAGCCTATATTATACACGCATTGCGCGCAGGTTTCAATCTTTTCTCACGGGCGGAAGGCCGCGGCGGCGTAAATTATGCTTTAATATTGCGTTTCTGCATCCGGGGGCAGGATCTGCGCATCCGGATTAAGGCATATCACTTCGCAATCCGCAGGAAAGGCGTTCGCGCCCACGCGCCGCACCGAGGCGGGCAGCGTCACCTGCCTGAGCGCCGTGCGATAAAAGGCATAATCGCCGATGGTCTCAATGCCCTCCGCCAGCGTAAGCTCGGTCAGCGCCGCGCTTTCGCACAGGGATTCCGGAATATGCTTCACGCTGCCGGGAAGCGCCAACGAAACAAGATTCATGCTGCATAAGCTGTTCGGCTCCAGCTCCGTAACAGAATCCGGAATGGTCAGCGCGTGCAGATACGGCAGGTTTGCCAACGCCCCGCCACCGATGCTTTGCACGCTGTCGGGGATGGTCAGCGCAGTGGCCGCGTAATACAGGTTCTCCAGCGCACCCTCGCCCAGGCGGCGCACGCGCGGCAGGTCGATTGCGTCGCCCGCCCGCAGCCGGGGCGCATAGAGCAGCGTATCGGCGCGCCGGTCGATCAGATACCCGCGCTCCACAGTGAAATACGGATTGTCCGGATCCAACGCAATCTCCGCCGTCACATGCGAAAAGCAGCCCTCGGCAATGCGCTCCAGACTGGCGGGAAAGTAGAGTTTCTTTACATCATGGCAGCAGGTAAAAGCCCCGTCATCCAGATACCTGAGGGTGCCAGGCAGGATGATCGCCTCCACCAGCCCTCCATCAAACGCACTCTCCGAATTGTTAAACGCATTTTCGCCAATGCCCACCACGGGCTGCCCGCCCAGGGCGTCGGGCACGGTGATCACTGCGGGCGTTTGCGCCGCGTCCTCCACATAGTACATCGTCACCACCGCGCCCTCCGGGGTGAGCGCATAGGTAAAATCGCCTTGCGTGTCCCCCAACGCGGTCATGACCGGCAGGCACAGCAGCGCCAATAGCGCGGCAAGCAGCTTTTTCATAGGCAACACCTCTCGCTATAAAAAACGAAAAAGTCCGGCGTTTTCCTGCATACAGGCAAATATTTTCCAGCTACGCAAAAGCCGCCTGATCAAAATCAGGCGGCTGATGGGTATGTGATTATTCGTCCTCGCTGGGCGCATCCGCGGGCTTGCGGTTGGCGCGGCGGCGGCGGGAAGGCGCGTCCACCGCCTCCTCGGCGGGGGTATCCTGCGCGGGCTGATCCTGCGCGGAAGCCTGCGGCTGGGGCTGCGAATCCTCGCGGGTCAGGCGGTACGCGCCGCCGTCGTCCGATTGCTGCTTGACGGGCTGGGGCGCGTCCTCCTTGAGGATTTCATCCGAGGGCTTTTCGCTCAGCGCGTCGGGCGCGGTCTCCGGCTCGGTATCGGCAATATCGGCCTCGCCATAACGGGCGGGCTCGGTATAATCGCGGCGCTCGGCCAGATCCATATGATCGTAGGCGTTGCGGGAGGTGCTGCGGCGCTTGGCGCGCATCACGGTGCTGACGGCAAACAGCAGGAAGCTGACGCCAAACAGCCCGGCGAACACCAGCGCGGCGGTGCGCAGATAGCCGCTGGTCTGGCTGGCCACAGGCTCAAGCACCTCGATGGGCGCAACCGTGACGGTGACCAGGGGCGCAACCGTCACCTGCGGCATGGCGGTGGGCGCAGCAGTAGGCGCGGCGTAAGCGATGGTGATTTCGTTGGAATCAAAGGTCTGGGTGTTATCCAGCGCGTCCTTGATGCTGGCGGTAAAGCGGAACTTGCCCGCCTGGGAGATGGTGAAGTCGCGCTCGATGGTGACGGTCTGCGAAGGAGCCAGCTCGCTCACGGTGGTGATGCGGGTAGCGCCGTGATACAGGGTCACGTTCTTGGCCGTCTGGGAGGAATTGTTGGTCAGCTTCAGGGTGAAGCGCACATCGGCAGGCACCTGCGCCACGGTGGCGGTGCTGGCGGTGGCGTCCAGGGTCAGGTGCATCATCTGGCCGGGGTTATAAACGCTGATCTTGACCTCGTTGGAGGAGATCACGTTGGTAGCGCCCGTATTGTCCGGCAGGGTGACGGAATACTTGAAGGACGTGCTTTCAGACAGGGTGAACTGCTTTTCGCGCACCAGCGTTTCGCCGGGGCCCAGGGTGAGATTGGTGAAGATCTCGCCGTACTTGGCGTCCGTCACGCTGATATTGGAATAGGTAATGTTGCCGTTGTTCTTGATGGTCAGGGTGAGGGTAACGGTGTCGCCGTTCTCGATGGAGGTCTTGTCGGCCGTCAGGATTTCATCCAGCACCAGGCCGGGATTAGCCTTGGGGATGGTGACGGCGGGCAGCTCCTGGGACAGGGACTCGTCCCCCGCCTTGTAGGTCACCTTGCCACGGCTGGTCAGATCTTTCTGGCGCATGGTGGCGGTGAACTTGATGGTCTTGCGCTCGCCCGGCGCCAGCGAGGTGACGGTCTGCGCATTGGCGGAAATGGAGGTGTTCTCCTCCACGCGGATGTTCTTGATTTCCACATTGCCGGAATTGTACAGCTCATACTGCACGGTAGCGGTCTTGCCGTTGCGCACCACCTCGGGATCGATGGTACGGTTGACCGTCAGGCGCGGGGCCGTGCCGGTAAAGGTCAGCGCGGCGCTGGCGCTGAGGGACTTGACCACCACGTTGCCGCTGGCGTCCACATCGTTATAGCTGAGCATATAGGTCAGCTTGCCCTCATCCAGCTGCTGCTGGGTGACGTTGTAGGTATGCTGCGCGGTCACATAATCGCCCTTTTTGATCAGCGCCTGACCGCCGTCGCCAAAGGTAGGCACCAGCGCGCCGCTGGGATCATAGAGCATGACCGGCTCGGTCATATCGGTTTCGCCCGCGTTAACCACGCGCACCGACACCGTAACGGGGCCGGGTGCGGTGAGGCTGGAAGGCTCAACCGACAGGGTAAAATTGATATTGTCGTCCGCCATGGCGGGCAGCGCAAACAGCAATGCCAGCAGCAGAAGCAGCGTTGTAAGCATTGCGCGGATTCTTCTTTTGGATTCATGGGCAAAAAGCATGCCCGACCCCCCTTCCTGATACGCGGACACCCCGCGTGGAACGGCATGATTGCAAATTTTATTGTACTTTATTCATTGCGTTCTGTCAAGCAAACCGCGGCGTTTCCAGCTATTTCTGCTGAGTTTTTACAATAATAGCGCAGGATCGCGCGCATAAGGGGCGCAGCTTCGCGCGTTTTGTGCGGCCGGGCAGGGACTTTTTTCCCTCACAGCCTGCGAACGGGGTGGCGGATCACAGTTTTCCACCGTTCCGGAGCCACCTTGCGCGCGTCGGACAGATAGATTTCATGATGCCAGCGCGCATCCGAAAAGTCATTTTCATAGCCGTTTTCGGCGATATAGGCGTCCATTTTCGCAACGCTGGCAGGCTCATCGTCAAAGGGCCCCACGTGCAGCAGCTGCACGCACAGGCCCTCATCCACAGGCAAAAACTCCACGGCGGAGAAATCCTGCTTTTTCTTTTGCGCAGCCTCCGAAACCGCCCAGTCAAAATCCGCCCGCGCGACGAAATCCGGCAGGCGAATCACCGATATCCACTCAAGGCGCTGCTTATTGGCATAATCAAAGCCCATCGTGCCCGGCTGCCGCCAGAAGCCCTCCAACGGCGGCACCACATAATCAAAATACCCGTCGATGCGGTGATCGCCGTGCTTGCTCATTTTGATGGTGAAGGCCACGCCGTACAATAGGCCGATGGCCGCCTTGTACGCGCCGCCCTCCTCGTTGGGATCTCCCTGCCCGCGCACGGCAATGTAATTCATCGGCGGCACGGCGACAATCTGCGGCTGCGCCTTGGGCAGATAAAACTCTTTATATTCCTTTTTATAGTCAAACGCCATATCCGTTCTCCTTACGCGCGCAGCAGCTTTTCCAGCGCCGTGCCGTCCAGCTGATTGACGGTAACAAACCGTCCCTGATAAAGCACCGCCCAGTTGTTGAACACGCAGGGCAATGCCTTGGCCTGCGCCAGCGTATCCACATGGATGAAGCGCGCGGGGATGCCGTGCGCCTCGCAGTACGCCCGCAGCTTATCCACCCGCTGCGGGATAAAGGGGCACTGATCGTCATAGTAAACGGTCAGCTCCTGCTCGTCGATGCGCTGACTTTTTGCATTTTCCGCAAAGCGCGGCACGCTGCCATCCAGGCTCAGCGCCAGCAGCTGATAGCCGTCGGCCGTGCGATCGACGCACGTGAAGCCGTATTTCTGCGCAAATTTTTGATCGGACAGCCAGGCCTTCTGCTTATCCGCGCCCAGCATGCACACGCCGGACTTGCCCCGCGCCTTCGCGTCGGCAATGCAGTATTCCATCAGCTGCCGCCCATAGCCGTGACCCTTCAGATCGCCCAGCACCCACAGGCAATAAATATATAGGTAGTTATCCCCCACCACGGGGACCCAAGCCGTTTCCAGCGGCGCATATTCAATAAAAGCGCAGCCCTTGGCGTTCACCTTGCGAAACACATGGCCCTCGTCCAGCCACGCGGCCAGCCAGGCACGCTTGGCCTCCACGCCGGGATGCGCCTTCTGCGTGCGGATGATGCAGCACAAATGCTCCGATGCGATGTTCCCGCTGTCCAGGTTGATAAACTCCGTATCCATGGCCAAACGCTCCTTTTACCATCAAACGATAGAATCCAGTTGTTGCATATCAATCAGATTATATCGTGAATCGCGCGGCGCGTCAAGCCTTATTCCGTCTGCGTGCCGGCGGGCCGCTTAGCCGCGTCCATGGCCTTTTTCTGGGCGTTATAGCGCTCGCGCAGCTTGCCCAGCGCGTCGCAGGCGGCCTTGAGGGCGGCCTCGTCGTCCTGGCGGGAGGACAGCGGAATGAACATGCCCGGAATGCGCGCGGCGGAGAAGCGCACCGTACCGTCCTCGCCCATGGCGGCGCTCAGGGCGTTCAGATCGGGCAGATACCGCTCGTCAAAGCGCAGCAGCAGGCCCGTAGGCTGGCGCTGCGCCACGCCCACGCCAAAGGCTACGCACAGCGCGCGCAGATAAGCAACGTTGAGCAGCGTCAGCACGCTTTGCGGGATATCGCCAAAGCGATCCAGCAGCTCGTCGATGATATCCCCCATTTCCTCCTGCGTGCGCAGCATGGAAATGCGCTTGTAGATTTCCACGCGCTGGTTGCCGCCGCGCACATAGGATTCGGGCAGATAGGCGTTCACCTTCAGATCCACGCGCGGCTCCAGCTCGGCAGGCGCGCCCTGCTCGCCCTTGGCCTCGCGCACGGCCTCCTCAATCAGCTTGCAGTACATATCATAGCCCACCACGGAGATATGGCCGCTCTGCTCGGGGCCAAAGATATCGCCCGCGCCGCGGATCTCCAAATCGCGCATGGCAATGCGGAAGCCCGCGCCGAACTGCGTAAACTCCCGAATGGCGGCGAGGCGCTTTTCCGCCGTTTCGGACAGCGTTTTCTGCGGCTGCACGGTGAAATAGGCATAGGATACGCGGTTGGAACGCCCCACGCGGCCGCGCAGCTGATACAGCTGGGACAAGCCGAAGCGGTCGGCGTCATAGACGATCATGGTGTTGGCGCGCGGCACATCCAGGCCGTTTTCAATGATGGTGGAGCACAGCAGCACATCGTACTTGCCGGCGTAGAAATCCAGCATCACATCCTCCAGCGCGTGCTCCTGCATCTGGCCATGCCCAATGGCGATGCGTGCTTCGGGCACCAGCTGGCGCAAGCGGCCCGCAAAGGCGTCGATGTTGGCCACGCGATTATAAAGGAAATAAACCTGACCGTCGCGGGCAATCTCGCGCAGGATGGCGTCGCGCACCAGGCTTTCGTTATAGTCCATCACATAGGTCTGCACGGGGATGCGCTCCTCGGGCGGGGTTTCCAGCAGGCTCATATCGCGCACACCCACCATGCTCATGTGCAGCGTGCGCGGGATGGGCGTGGCGCTGAGGGTGAGCACATCCACGCTCTTTTTCAGGTTTTTGATGCTCTCCTTGTGCGCTACGCCAAAGCGCTGCTCCTCGTCGATGATCAGCAGCCCCAGATCCTTAAACTGCACATCCTTGCTCAGCAGCCGGTGGGTGCCCACCAGGATATCGCACTTGCCCGAGGCGGCATGGCTGATGGCCTCGCGCTGCGCCTTGGGCGTGCGGAAGCGGCTGATCACATCGATATTGACCGGGAAATCATGGAAGCGCTTGAGGCATGTATAATAGTGCTGCTGCGCCAGGATGGTAGTGGGCGCCAGCAGCGCCACCTGCTTGCCATCCTGCACCGCCTTGAAGGCCGCGCGCATGGCTACCTCGGTTTTGCCGTAGCCCACGTCGCCGCACAGCAGGCGATCCATGTTGCGGGTGGATTCCATATCGCGCTTGATATCAGCCACCGCGCGCGCCTGATCGGGGGTCAGCTCATAGGGAAATACCTCGTCAAACTGCTGCGTCCAGGCTGTATCGGGGGCAAAGGCATGGCCGGGCGTGGCCTCGCGCTGGGCATAGAGCTGCACCAGGTTAAAGGCCAGCTTTTTCAAGCCTGCCTTGACCTTGGCCTTCTGCTTCTGCCACTCGCCGCCCGAAAGGGAGTTGAGCGGCGGTTCGCCGTCGGTGGAGCCGATGTACTTCTGCACCCGGTCAAACTGATCGGTGGGCACATACAGCCGGTCGCTGCCTTTATATTGAATCAGCAGATAATCGCGCCACGCGCCCTCGCTTTGAATGCGCTTTACCCCCTGATACACGCCCACGCCGTGCATCTCGTGCACCACGTAGTCGCCCTCTTTCAGGTCGGTAAAGGCCTCGATGCGCTGGCCGCTGCTCTTGCGGGTGCGGGTCTTTTTGTAGCCCGCGCCGTAAATATCGGTATCGCCGATCACATACAGCGCGCACTGCGGCCAGATGAAGCCGCGCGACAGCGTATGCGGGGCGATGTGAATGTGCCCGTCCATGCGCGCATCCACGCCGCGCAGGGTATCAAGCAGGCGCTCGCCGCGCGCCTCGCCGCCGGAAAGCAGGTAGATTTCGCCGCCCTCCTGCCGCCAATGCGCCAGATCGCCCGCCAGATCGCGCACGCTGCCGTGGTACTGCGGCGCGTCCAGGGCGGATATTTTGACCGGCTTTCCCTGCTTGAAGCCCGCCAGCTCGCGCAGGAACTCCTGCATGGTCAGCATATCGCAGGCGTTCACCGCGTCCAGCGCCTCCTGCACGGTGCGCAGCGCGCCCTCCTGCTCGGGTAGCGCCATTTCGCGCTCGATGGCCAGGGACAGGTCGGTCAGAAAACCGCTGATGCAGTCGTCCATGCGTGTGCGGCAGCGGTCGGGCGTATCGACCAGGATGATGGGATTGTCCATATATTCCCACACGCCGCAGGTGCGGGGCAGCAGCGCATGGGCAAGCAGATCCATGCCGCGGCACAGCCCCCCCGCCTCCAGCGTCTCCGCCTCGCGCAGGAAAGCGCGCAGGCCGTCGCGGGAGTCGTCGGGGTTTTCATCATAGGATAGCTTTTTTTGCGCGGGACGCTCGCGCAGGCGGGTCAGCGCGCTTTCGGTCAGCAGCCGCAGCGTCGCGCCCGCGCGGGGACGGTCGGCATTGGCCAGCAGATATTCGCCCGCCGGGGCGATGACGGCGCTGTCCAAGCGCTCCACGCTGCGCTGGCTCACGCAGTCAAAGGTGCGCATGCCGTCGATTTCATCATCAAAGAACTCAATGCGCAGCGCGTCGGTCTCACAGGGCGGATACACATCCACAATGGCGCCGCGCAGGGCGCACTGGCCTTTGCCCTCCACCATGTCCACGCGCTCGTAGCCCGCCTCAGCCAGGCGCGCCATCAAATCGGACGGCTGCATCTGATCGCCCGTATGCACGGTTACGGTCATGGCCCGCGCCACCTCAGGCGGGGTCATGCGCCACAGCAGCGCGTCCGCAGGCAGGCAGAGCACACGCATTTCGCCGCTTTGCAGGCGGCTCAGGGCGGTCAGACGCTGCCACTCGCCCTCGCGGCTGGATACGGCGCGGGCAAACTGCCTTTCGCGGGCAATCATCGTGCCCGCTCCCTGGGGCAGGTACTGGCCGATATCCTCCGCCGCGCGGGCGGCGTCGCGGTCGCCCGGCGCGATATAGAGCACCTGACGGCCGGTTTTGAGCGCAATGGCGGCGGCCAGCGCGGCGCGCGCGCCCTCGCCGATTTCATAGGCGGCCGCGCCGGGCTGCTCCAGGAGCTGATCGCAGAGCTGCTGGAAAAGCGGGCTCTCCAGCAGCGGAGACAGGATAAAATCGGGCATGACGGCCTCCTTTTTTAGTACGCAAAGACGCCCGCCCGGGGAAAGCCATACCCCGCGCAGGTAAGCAGCATTATATCAGACGGGGGTTTTTCTGTCAATCGGCTGCCAAAATTGAACATTTGCTGTTTTTCTTTCAAAAAGCATACTAAACCAGCATAAAAAGAGCCGAATATGTAACCGACAGATGTTAAAAAACATTGACAAATTATAAAATTTCGGGTATTCTTGTAGCGAATCCAAAATTTTTTTGATTCGTAAGATTTAGGGGGAATCGGTATGAAAAAGTCCTTGCGCGTCCTCGCTGCCCTGTTGCTGATGATGATTCTGCTGTGCTCCACGGCCAGCGCCGCCGGCGTAAGCGAGGCCTGTCTGGATGAGCGCCAGGCGAACTATCTGCGCGTGCAGGCAAGGGTTTCCGCTGCCAACGCCAAAGTGCGCGCCCTGGTGCTGCACGCTCAGCTGACCCCTTATGACGATGTAGATTGGCTGCACGAGCAGGTGGAGCTTATAAACGCGCCTGTCATAGAATATGGAGCCAGCCTTGGCTTTGAAGTACGGTGCACCTACCGTTGGTACTGGATCGATGGCCGCTGGGTGGCTGTGGATCCGCTGAAGGTGATCAACGTTCTGCCGTAAGGTTGCGGCCGAGCCATTAAATGCAAAAGCAACGCCGCGCCGGGCACATCGTCCGGACGCGGCGTTATGCGTTTTTTTAGGGGTGAAACAGGTTGGAGGGGCTTTTTACCCATCATGCGCAGGAGGACGCCCGCGGCAGCGCGAGCGGGCTGTCGCTGCTGGCCAAGAGCGGCGATATCGAAATCATGCGCCAAATGGTCACTGCCGGCGCGACGCTGTGGCTGTCGCCGGGCAGCGAGGAAAACACATTTGAATTTTTCTTTGTGCAGCGCGGAAAGCTGGAAATCGCGCCCGAGGGCGACGATGTGGAAACGCTTGGCCCGGGCGACTGTTTTTATGTGCATGGGCTCAAGCAAAATGTGATGCTGCGCTGCGTGGAGGCGGCGGAGCTTTTATATGTATCCAACTGTCCGGTATTTGACAGCGAGGCCTACTGGCAGCAGGAGCTGCAGGGTCTGCTGCGCCGCATTGACGAAAAGGATCACTATACCCAGCGCCACAGCCGCGCGGTGATGGAATACGCCCTGCAATTATACAAGGAGCTCAAGGATCACTGCCCCGGCCTGAAGCTGGAGGATTTCGTCATGGGCGCGCTGTTTCACGATGTTGGCAAGTGCAACGTGCCGGGCGATATCCTGCGCAAAAAGGCGCGGCTGACCGACGAGGAATACAAGCTGATTCAGCAGCATCCCCTCGACAGCGCCCGGCTGCTGGAGCCCATCTACGGCCCGCGCATTGCCGAGCTTGCCTATTCGCATCATGAGCGCATGGACGGCCGCGGTTATCCGCGCGGGCTGAAGGGGGAAGAAATCCCCTTTGAGGCGCGCATTCTGGCCGTAGCGGACGCCTTTGACGCGATGACCAGCGACCGCGGCTATAACAGGGTAAAAACCTTTGAGGAAGCCGCGGTAGAGCTGCAAAGCCTGCCTGAAGCCTATGATCCGCTGGTAACGGCCACCCTGGTGCGCCTGGTGCGCGAGGGGCGCATCGGCCCGCAGGCAGCCGCTAAAACGGCGGAATAACAGCAGGGCTACGTTCAATAGGGAGTACCCGCTATGCCAAAAGAAAACGATATATTGGAAACAACCCTGTCGCTTGCTGAAAGCAGCTATCCCGAAGCCTATCGATATTTGCTGGATGCGTATCAGGCAAATTCCAAGGCTTTCGGCCCACAGACCTTCTATTTTCTTGCCTGTCTGGCAGGCGGAGCCGGCATGCCGGAGCAAGCGCTCGCATGGCTGCGAAGCGCCATTGCGGATCATGCCTGGTGGTACCGCCCGGAAGTATTGACAGACGATGACCTTGCGCCGCTAAAGGATCGCCCGGAGTTTCTCGCGTTAAAGTCCCTTTCAGATCAGCGCTATGCCGATGCTGTTTCCAGGTCTCAAGCGCTGTTCTCCTGGAAAGGGAAGCATGCCGACAGCCTGTTCCTGGCCGTTCATGGCAACACCCAAAATGGGCAGACCGCGCGGGCGGGCTGGGAACCCATATTGGGCAAAAGCAATTCATGGCAGCTGGAAGCAATCCAAAGCGCCGAGCCCGACGGATACGGCACCTATCGCTGGCGCTATGACGGCGCTTCCTATACGGCGGTAGCCCAGGCAATGGAAGCCATGCAGAGCCAAGGCTATCAAAGGATTGTGTGCGGCGGTTTTTCCGCCGGGTGCGATATGCTGCTGCGCTCGGTGCTGTTTACCGATGCGCGCTGCGATATGCTCATTCTGCAAAGCCCGTGGATTCCGCTGCTGCACGATCACGCGGCGGAGGTTGTCCAGGCCATCCGGCAAAAGCAGATCAGGCTCGCAATTCTCTGCGGCTCCGAGGATGAGGATTGTCTTCCCCTGGCGCGGCATCTGCATGCCGCAGCGGCACAGGCAGGGCTTGATGAAACGCTTCATATTCAAAAGGGCACGCGACATCAATTTCCCGCAAAGCCTTACGCATTGGCTGATTTATTGTAAGTTTTCCGCATGATAAAACGGGTCTGCTGCATGAAGGCAACCGCCTCTTTGCAGCAGACCCGTCTTTCATTGTCCAATCGTCCTCAGCCCTGATACAGGCCAACCTTCTTGTATACCTTGCGCAGGGTCTTGAAGGCGATGGCGCTGGCACGCTCCGCGCCGTCCTTGAGCACATCGGCAATGTACGCCTTATCGGCCATGATGCGCTTATGCTCAGCCTGAATGGGCGCCAGCGTGGCGATGACGGCCTCGGCGGCCGCATCCTTGAGCGCGCCGTAGCCCTGACCGGCCAGATCCTGGCACACCTGCTCGGGCGTGCGGTTGCTCATGGCCGCGCAGATGGTGATCAGGTTGGTTACGCCGGGCTTGTTTTCCGCATCCACGCGGATCTCACCGTCGCTATCGGTGACGGCGCGGCGCAGCTTGCGGCGGATATCGTCAGGCGTATCCATCACGGAGATGAAGGAATCAGGCTCGCCGGACTTGCTCATCTTGCTGGACGGATCGTTCAGGCTCATGATGCGCGCGGCGGCGGACTTGCTGATGTAGGGTTCGGGGATGCGGAACACGTCGCCGTAAATACTGTTAAAGCGGTTGGCGATATCGCGGCAGATTTCCAGATGCTGCTTCTGATCCGCGCCCACGGGCACCACGTCGGTCTGGTACAGCAAGATATCGGCGGCCATGAGCACCGGATAGGTAAACAGGCCGGCGTTGATGTTGTCCGCGTGCTTGGCAGACTTATCCTTGAACTGCGTCATGCGGCTCAGCTCGCCCATATAAGTGAAGCAGTTAAGAATCCAGGCAAGCTCGGCGTGCATGGGCACATGACTTTGGGCGTAGATGATATTCTTCTTGGGATCCAGGCCGCAGGCAATATAGAGCGCGGCCAGCTCCGCCGTGCGGCGGCGCAGGGCGGCAGGCTCCTGGCGGACGGTCAGCGCATGCAGATCAGCCATGCAGAACAGGCAGTCGTAATCCTGCTCCAGCAGCTTAAAGTTGCGCAGCGCGCCGATATAGTTGCCAATGGTGAGCGTGCCGGAGGGCTGAACGGCCGAATACAGCACGGGCTTGCGGGATTCTTCAGGCATGACACAGCACTTCTTTCGGTAATAAATTCGCCTTAATTGGAATTGTGGGCGGCAATCAAATCGCCGCCCACAAACAGTATAGCCTATTTTTTTCCGCGCGTCAACCGTTGCTCTGGCCGCTGACGACGAAGGAATTGCGCATGAACTCGGCGTACAGGGTGAACTCCGCCTCGCGCTCGGCAGGATAGCTGAGGGTGAGGGAGTGGAAGCCATCCTCGCCCGCGCAGATGACCAGGTACATGCCCGCGGCCTGCGCAGTGGCCTGCGCCAAATCCTCGTTCACATCCACGATCATGCCTTCGCCGCCCAGGGACTTGGCATAGTCGGCCAGGGAGGTACCCTTGGCTTCCTCAAAGCGGTAGGTCACGGTAGCGACTACCTTGTCCTCTTCGCTGTAGCTGTAGTCCACGCCGTCGGCGGCGGGCACAAAGGTATCGGGCAGGCTGACCTCAAAGCCCTTTTCGGTGTTCACGGTGGTCTTCATGGCGGTGGCAGCATAGTAATCGCCCGCTTCCACGCTGACCAGCTCGTATTCGTTGCCGTTGCGCTTGACACACACGGTGGCGTCGCACAGCCAGGTCAGGGCGTTATCGGCCGCAAACTCGGGCAGGGAATCGCCGCCCTCCTCCAGGTACACATCGCATTCCAGCACATAGCAGCCGCCGTCCTCCACGCAGGAGTACACATAGGCGCCAACATAGGTATTGCTGTCGTACTGCAGGGGCAGCGCGTCGCGCACTACGCCGTCCAGCCAGGAGCGCATGGTGGCAAGCTCAGCCTCGCTGAGCACGCTGTCGCGCATCGCGCGCATGGGAGCGGCCATGGCGGCCACGGGCAGCATGAGGCACAGAAGCAAGCAGAGCAGTTTTTTCATTGGGATCTCTCCTTTTTTAATTAGTAGATTCGTGATTGATCGCATCGCCCTGGTGCAGGAACCGCGCAATGCTCAGCGCGGCAGTGTTGCCCTGCCCCACGGCGCGGGCGGCCTGATAGGGCGCGCCGGTGATATCCCCCGCGGCGAAAACGCCGGGAATATTGGTTTGCATGTCCGCGTCCACGCGGACGGCGCCGTCCGCGGTTTCCAGTGCGGGCAGCAGGGTAGTCAGCGCCACGGCGGGGCGCAGGATGAACACGCAGTCGTAGGCCGTATCGGAATCGGCGGTGGACAGAATCACCCGCTCCCCTTCGGCGCGCAGCGCGCGGGGCGGCCGGGTCAGCACATCCACCTGGCAGATTCCCTGCAGGAAGCGCACATCCTCGTCAAAGCCCGCGCCCAGCACCACGGCCGCCACCGGGCGGTCGCGGTAGAGCATGCCGTCGCAGGTGGCGCAGTAGCTCACGCCGCGCCCCACCAGCGCTTCCTCCCCGGGGATCAGGTTGACCCGCGCTACGCCCGAGGCCAGCAGCACCGCGTCGCAGGCGATCATATCCTCGCCCGCCAGCACGGTAAAGCCGCGCCGGGTGCGCTGGATATAGCGCGCAACGCCGGGCCGCAGCGCCGCGCCCATCTCTTCCGCCTGGCGGCGGAAGGCGGAGAGCATCTCCCCGCCGGGCATTTGCGCAAGGCCGGGATAATTATCCACCCGCTTTGCGCGGCCCAGCGCGCCCTCGCCGCTGTAGAGGATGGTCACGTCTTCGCCGCGCAGTCGCAGCGTCATAGCCGCCGAACAGCCCGCCGGGCCGCCGCCGATAATGAGCACATGCTTCGCCATGGCTTCCCTCCTTTACGGAATACGCATACTTGTTACGAAAATATTATACCACATTTTACGAAATTGCAACATATTCTTTTTGTAAATCCTTTGCGTTTCTTGAAAACATTGCGCAGCTTTGCTATAATGATGAAGCTATTTTTACAAAGAAGGTGTTCCCATGCCGGATTTTGAGCCCTTTGAGCGGGTGCTGCTGACCATCGAGTACGACGGCTCGGCCTTTTACGGCTGGCAGCGTCAGGCCAGGCTGCGCTCGGTTCAGGAGGAATTGGAGCGCGCGCTCGCCCGCGCCACGGGGCGCGAAACCACCGTATGGGGGGCCAGCCGCACGGACGCGGGCGTGAACGCCACCGGCCAGCGCGCGCATTTTCACAATTACAGCACCATTCCGGCGGAGAAATTTCCCTTTGTGCTCAACACCATGCTGCCGCCCGATGTGCGCGTAACCGCCGCGCGCGTGGTGCCCGAATGGCTGCACGCGCGGTTTTCCTGCCGGGGCAAGATCTACACCTATCGCATCCACAACGCGCGGCACGCCAGCGCCATCCGCCGCAACTGGACCACGCACATCCCCGTGCCGGTGGACGAGGGCAAGATGCAGGCCGCCGCGCTGCGGCTGCTGGGCACGCACGATTTCGGAGCCTTTCAAGCCTCGGGCGGCACGGCCAAATCCACCATCCGCACGCTGTATGATATCAGCGTCACCCGCGAGGGCGACGATATAACCATCGTGGTGGCAGGCAGCGCCTTCCTATATAATATGGTGCGCATCCTGGCCGGCACGCTGGTAGCCATCGGCCAGGACAGGCTCAGCCCCGACGCGCTGGACGAGGCCCTGGCCACGCAGAACCGTCTGCTGCTGGGCGTGACCGCCCCCGCCAGCGGGCTGGAGCTGACGCGCATTTTCTATGATCTGGATGGCGAGCGCCCCGAAAAATGGAGCGTGAACGACAAATACATCGGTGATTTTCCGGTGGATGAATCAGCCGGTGGATAAATCAGCAAAGCAAAAAAGCGCCGCCCGGGCATCCGACGGGCGGCGCTTGCCTGATATGGCAGCCGTTAGAGGGGGTTTTCCTCGCGGATCATCATCTGATACAGCCGGTGCGCAATTGCGTCCAGCTCAGCGGTATCCTGCTCCTTCCAATCGCGCAGCAGGAACATCACCCCGCCGCAGTGATAGCGCAGCAGCAGCTCGGCCTCGCGGGCGCTGACGCGCGCATACAGCCCGCGGCTGGCCGCCACGTGGGATAAAAAGTCCATCAGCAGCCCCTCCAGCTGGCGCTCCAGCTCCTCGCCGTAATTGCTCTGCATGCCTTTTTTCAGCATGGGGCGGGCGTTGACGGCGGCGGACAGCAGATAGCGCAGCGCCTCCTCGCCGTTTTTCTGCGCCTGACACTGGGCGATCACGCGGTCAAAGTTGCGCCGCAGCGACCAGGCCATCAGATCGGGGATATCCTCAAAATGATAATAAAAGGTCTGGCGGGTGATGTGGCATTCCTCCACAATATCCTTCACCGTCAGCTTTCGCACTTTTTTATCAAACAGCAGCGTTTTCGCCGCGTTGGCAATGGTCTCGCGCATATCCTCGGCCATGTCCGCACCGCCCTTTCCAAAGGGTAATGATGGCAAAAAACGCCATACCTTATTAAATTTCGATGGGGCGGGAGAAAAATCCTGCTTTTTCTCCAATGTCACAAAATACCGCTTTTCTGGCGTTTTTTTGCCGTTTACATGTCACAAATTGCACATTTTCATGTCACAATGCGATGGGAATTTTACCTTTTTCAGCATTATACTGATAGTGTTACAGACGGATACGCCCCTCTGCGCGCCTTCCGTCACGGTTTCGTTTCATCTTAAAATGCGAAAGGAGTCTCTATCACATGAAAAAACTGCTTGCCATGCTGCTTGTCCTGTCCCTGACGCTTGGTCTGGGTCTGGGCATCGTAAGCGCCTCCGCCGAGGACGTCACCCTCAAGTTCCTCATCAGCGCGGGCTTCTATGATCTGGAAAACGACCTGGGCTGGAAGGTTTGCCAGCGTGTATCCGGCTGCAAGATCGACTACGAAGTCATCAACGGCACCGAGCAGCTGATGCTGATCATCACCTCGGGCCAGGAATATGACTACACCTACCTGAACAGCAAAAACTACAGCCTGATGATGAGCGAAGGCGCGCTGATGGACATCACCGACCTGCTCAACGAGTATGGCCAGGACATCCTGGCGGCCTTCCCCACCACCTGGCCTGCCGTCACCACCGACGGCCGCATCTACGCCATCCCCTCCCCCGCGGCGCAGCCCGACAGCCTGACCTATTCCATGATCGCCCGCAAGGACCTGCTGGATAAGATCGGCTACACCGAGTATCCCACCACAGTGGAAGGCTTTGTCAAGATGCTGGAAGACATCAAGGCGGCCTATCCCGACATGGTGCCCCTGACCGCCTCCCGCCTGGACGCCGGCGTTCTGTCCAACGTTGCCTCCGCCTTTAACGTGCAGGGCATGTATCAGCTGGTGGATGGCAAGGTGATCAACATTGTTGACAACCCCAACCTGAAGGCCTATGTGGAGGTCATCCGCGACCTGTACGCCCGCAAGCTGCTGGACGCCGAAATGCCCGCCATCACCACCAACGACATGCGCTCCAAGTGGGCTGCCAGCCAGGCTGTGATCTCCTATCAGAGCTGGAACGGCTGCGAAACCTGCATCGCCGCGCTGCGTCAGCTGAGCCCCGATATGGAATACGTGGTGCTGCCCCTGCTGCAGGATGAAGGCGGCAAGGTGCACGCGCAGGTGAAATACGGCGTGACCGCCTACGGCGCGATCCCCGTCACCAGCAAGCACGCCAAGGAAGCCATCCAGGCCATCAACAGCATGATCCAGATCGACAACTTCACCGAGATCGTTCTGGGCGAAAAGGACGTGCACTATACCGTCAACGAGGACGGCACCTTCTCCCCCATCCAGCCCGCCTTCAACAACGATAAGGTTGCCTCCAACGTGTTCGTATCCGGCTTCTACCGCGAGGTAGAATATCCCAAGATGTGGGAAGTGCGCCTGGCCAAGAACGCCGACCTGCAGAGCACCTTCTACGCCATGCGCGACAGCCTGCTGGATGGCGGCGAGCGCAGCCCCGTGGCCCTGGCCCCCGCTGTAACGGTGGTGGACAACAAGGCCGCCCTGGAAAACCGCATCACCGATACCCTGATCGCCGTGATCTGCGGCACCTCGGATATCTCTGAGCTGGACACCCTGCGCGAATACTGGCACAAGAACGGCGGCGAGGAAATCATCGAGTTCTACAACACCTGGTACGCCGAAAACGTGGCCAAATAATCCCATCTTAAAATCATCCGGGCGGGGAGGAATCCTCCCCGCCCGGCCATTTATACCGGTTTTTTATTGAACGGAGGAAAGCAGCATGTCTACCGCTACCCGCCCTTCCCGCGCAAGCCGCACCTGGGCGCGCCGCACCTGGACCTATCTGTGCGGCCACTGGGAGCTTTATCTTTTTCTGCTGCCTGGGCTGGTGTTTGCGATGATGTTCAAGCTCCTGCCCATGAGCAAGATCGTCATCGCCTTCAAAAACTTTAAGCCCCTCAAGGGCATTGCAGCCAGCCCGTGGGTAGGATTTGCGCAGTTTGAAAAGATGTTCGCCGATCCCGACGTGCTCAACGTCATCAAAAACACGCTGGAAATCAACCTGATGATCGTCATCTTCGTCGTGCCGCTGCCCATGCTGCTGGCGATCATGCTCAATGAAATCACCTTTATGCCGCTGAAGAAGGGCATTCAGACGCTGATTTACATTCCGCATTTCTTCACCTGGGTAGTAGTATACAGCGTGTTTTTCGTGCTGTTTGGCTCCACGGGCATGGTAAACACCGTGATTAAAATGCTGGGCGGCGAGGAAATCCTCTTCTTCATGAAGGGCGGCTGGTTCCGCTTTCTGCTGGTCATCTCCAACGCCTGGAAGGGCGCGGGCTGGGGCACCATCGTGTACCTGAGCGCCATCACGGCCATCGACGCGCAGATCTACGAGGCCGCCACCATCGATGGCGCCAGCAAGATGCAGCAGGCTTTTCGCATCACCATTCCCAGCCTTCTGCCCACGCTTGTGCTGATGCTGACGGTACGCCTGGGCAGCATCATGTCCGGCGGCTTTGACCAGGTGCTGGCCTTCTACAACCCCACGGTGTACAAATCCGCCGACATCCTGGGCACGTTCGTATACCGCCAGGGCATCGGCTCGGCCAATTTCAGCTACGCCTCGGCCGTGGGTCTGTTTGAATCGGTGGTCGGGTTGATCTTCGTATCCATGTCCAACGTAATCTCCAAGCGCCTCAGCGGGCGCACGGTGTGGTAAGGAGGGCGATGCAAAATGAAGCTTTCACGCGGTGAAAAGATCTATGTGGCCCTTCTGCATGTCATCATGATCCTGGCCGGGCTGATCTGCCTGCTGCCGGTGCTCAATGTGTTTGCGCGCTCGCTCAGCTCCGTGCCCGCGGTGGCGGGCGGCAAGGTATGGTTCTGGCCGGTGGAGTTCAATCCCGAGGGCTGGAAATACGTGCTGCAGCGCACCAGCTTCCTTAATTCCATGGGCAACTCGGTCATCATTACGCTGCTGGGCACGGTGCTGTCCGTGTTCGTCACCATTCTGACGGCCTACTCGCTGTCCCGCCCCTATCTCAAGGGCCGCAAGGTAGTCATCTATCTGTATGTGTTCATGATGATCTTCAACGCCGGCATCCTGCCCAACTACTTCCAGATCAAGGGCTACGGCCTGCTCAACACCCGCTGGGCGCTGATCCTGCCCATGGTCGTAAGCCCCTACAACACCTTCGTGCTCAAGAGCAACTTTGAAAGCGTGCCCGACAGCCTGGAGGAAGCCGCGCGCATTGACGGCGCGTCCTTTACGCGCATTCTTTCGTCGGTCATCATCCCGGTATCCAAGGCAGGCATCGCCACCATCGTCATCTTTACCGCCGTATCCTACTGGAACCGCTACTTTGACGCGCTGATGTACATCACCAAGCAGCGCCTCAAGCCCGCCGCCCTGCTGCTGTATGAGTTCATTAAGCTCTCCACCATGGAGGAAGGCATGGGCGAGCCCGAGCTGGCTGCGCTGGTATCCCCCGATATTAAAAACGCCAGCATCGTGGTACTGACGGTCATCCCCATCCTGGCAATTTACCCCTTCATGCAGCGCTATTTTGTCAAGGGCGTAATGGTAGGCTCGGTAAAGGGCTAAGGCCTGGCAATGAAAGTTCGCTAAAGCAATCCATCCAAATTTTCGCTCAAAAAGAAGGCTTTTATCGATGAACAAGCTGTTTTCCACCCCGCAAACGCTGTCCCATCCGCGCTATGTGAGCCATCGCGGCTTCCAGCCCATGGCGCCTGCCAACTCGCTGCCATCCTTTGAATACGCCGGCTATCTGCGCCAATGGGCCATTGAAACCGACGTGCACTTCACCCGCGACGGCGTGGCGGTATGCTGCCACAACGACACGGTGGACGCAACCTTTGACGGCACGGGCGCCATCCGCGAAATGGACTGGGCGGAGCTGAGCCGCCTGCGGATGAACCAGGGCAACCGGCTGGACTGCCTGCGCGATGAGCAGAAGCGCATGCCGCTGTTCAGCGAATACCTGTCCATCTGCCGCCATTACGGCAGCGTGCCCTTTATCGAATTGAAAACCGACGATGTGGAGCGCGTAATGGCGCTGGTGCGTCAGGCAGGCTTTGCGGATGATGAAATCGTCATCAGCGCCGTCAGCCTGGAGCGCATGCAGATTGCCCGCCGCGTATCCGAGGATGTGTTTATCCACCGCATCTTCGCCACGGAGGAGGAGCTGCCCATCCTGGCGGAGCTGGGCAATGCAGGCCTGTCCTGGAATATCAAGGATGTGCGTGATTGCACGCCCGATAAAATCACCCGCCCCCACGAAATGGGCCTGAAGGTTTGCCTGCGCGCGGGCGACACGCTGGAAAACGTGCGCCGCATGCTGGAGCTGGGCTGCGACTATATCCCCAGCAATTGCATGCACGGCGTGCTGTAACAAGCAAAAAGAAAACCGGCATTTCCTTCCGCTTGCGAAGGGAATGCCGGTTTTTATTGTTCAGTTTTTAGCGGCGCCGTCCATCGTTCAGATACCTGCCAAACTCGGCCAGGTTTTCCAGCGTCAGGCCGCAGCCGGTGGCCACGCATTCCTGCGGGTTGTCCGCCACGCGGCAATCCACCTTCAGCGCGGTGGAAATGGCGTCCGCCAAGCCCGACAGCCGCGCGCCGCCGCCCGAAAGCACGATGCCGTTGTCAAACACATCGGCCGCCAGCTCGGCAGGCGTGTGCTCCAGCACGGCGTGGATGGCCTCGATCAGCGCCGTCAGCGGATCGTCGATGGCCTCGTAAATTTCATCGGAGGTAATGCGCATCAGCTTGGGCAGGCCGCTGATCAGGTTGCGCCCCGTCACATCCAGATACATCTGCTCCGCGCGCGGCATGGCCGAGCCGATATTGATTTTCAGCTCCTCCGCCGTGCGCTCGCCAATGAGCAGGTTATGCTTGCGGCGCAGATAGCGGATGATCGCATCGTCAAAGTGATCGCCGCCCAGCTTGGCCGCGTCGGATACGATCACGCGCCCCAGGGACAGCACGGCGATATCCGTCATGCCCGCGCCGATATCCACAATCATGGAGCCGTAGGCGTCGGTGATGTTGATACCCGCGCCGATGGCCGCGGCCACGGGACGGTCCAGCAGCTGGGTGCGGCGCGCGCCGGCCTCAAACATGATGGCCGAGATGCTGCGCTTCTCCATTTCGTTTACGCCCGAGGGCAGGGACAGCACGGCGCGCGGGCGCGCGAACATGCGCTTGCCGATCACCTGGGTGACAAAATAGTGCAGCATGCTGCTGGTCAGCTCAAAGTCGGACACCATGCCCTCGCGCAGCGGGCGCAGGGCGGCAATGCTGCTGGGGGTGCGGCCGATCATGCGGTACGCCTCCGTGCCGATGGCGCGGATCGAGCGCGTATCGCGTTCCAGCGCCACAACGGCCGGCTCATTGAGCACAATGCCCTTGCCGCGCGCATAGATCAGCACGTTGGACGTGCCCAGATCAATCCCAATATCAGCCGCAGATGCCATGGCAAAAGTTCTCCTTCGTTTCTTGTCTTACGCGGTATGTATTCTACGCAGTATGCCGTTTTCCCTTTTTTTCTCAGAAAAAATGGGAACTGTTCGCCACTTTTTTGAGAAAAAAATGACAATATTATCCATTATTCTCCACAGGAACGGCTTTTTCACGCAGAAACCGCCGGCGGGTCGCCTCCCCGCCGCGCAAATGCCTGACAGCCTTGTGGTATAGCAGCAACGCCCGTATCTGCCTGTGCAGTCCAGGATTTAGCCCCCGCAGACGCACCGTCAATTCCCGGTGCGCCAGGCTTTTGCTCACTTGAAAGGCCCTGGCCGTCTCGCGCACCGTATCGCCGGTGCGCGCCATATGCTCCGCCATGGCCAGGCAGCGTTCCTCCACATCCTGCCGCATTTGCCCGCCCCCTTTTGCCGTCTGTATTGCAGACTATGCAAGGGGGACGCGCGTTATGTCAGGGCAGGTCGGCCGCCCACAGCGTGCGGTTGCCCAGCACATCCACCACGCTGACGGCCACCGTGCCGCGCAGCAGGGGCAGCTCCAGCGTTTCTGGCAGGGCCGGGGTTTGCTTGCGGCGCGCGGCGGATGCATAGGCATGGAAAATACCGTCGCGCAGAAAGCCCACCGACCACTGATCCACCGTATCCAGGCCCGCAATTTGCAGCCCGGCCGGCTGGCGCAGCGCATCCTGAGGGATTTCCTCCGGCAGGGTATAATCCAGCAGCCGCACCGCGTAATAGCCAAGACCCGTCATGATCTCGGCCTTGAACCCGGCGGGACACTGATCAAAGGGCAGGCGGATATCCAGCGCGCTGTCCATCAGCCGCTTCCGGCTGACAGAGATGGCGTGGCGGGACAGATCCAGCCCCAGATACCGGCAGCCGTTCTCGCTGGCGGATACCAGCGCGGTGCCCGAGCCGCAGCACAGATCGGCCACCAGATCGCCCGGCCGCGTGCAGCAGCGGATGATGCGATCCAGCAGCGCGCGGGGCTTCTGGGTATCGTAGCCCGTGCGCTGGGGATCCTTCTGCTGCAGGTGGCTCACATCCGTCCACACATCGTCTGGGAAAACCGGCTCGTCGTCATAATAGGTATACACCTTGCCGCCCGCGCGGATGGTGCGGCAGGGACGGCCATTCTCGTCCACCGTGCGGCGCATGTGATTGGAGCGGTTATCCTTGCGCGGCACGCCCACGCGCGTGATGTCAAAATACAACGCGCGGGATTTGGCATAGAACAGAATCACATCGTGCTTGCGGCTGAAATGCCGCTTGGCGCGCCCGCCGGACTGATAAGCCCAGATGATCTCATTGACAAAGTTGTTTTCGCCAAACACCTGGTCGCACTCCAGCCGGGCATAGGCGTTCATGCGGCTGTCCAGATGCAGAAACAGCGCGCCCGTATCGCTGAGCAGATCATAGGCCACCCGCAGCGCCTCGCGCAGCAGCAGCAAATACTGCGCGCGCCCGCCCGTGCGGCTATCGGAATAAGCCTTCAGCGTCAGCGTCTGGCTGCCGTCCGTCCAGCCCTTTTCGCCAATGCGCATGCGGAAGGCAAACTCATCCCCCGTAAAAAACGGCGGATCGAGGTACACGCACTGCACCTTGCCCGCAAACCCCGTCAGATCGGCCGTGCGCAGGTCGCCCTGCATCAGCACGCCGCCCGCACGCTCGCCGCAAAGAATCTCTCTGCCGCATTCAGCTTGCCGCCACTCCACGGTAAAACCCCTCTCTATCAGTTCCAGCTGCGCAACCGCTCAAAATACCGGCCCAGGGCACGGAAATACGCCTGGTGCTCGGGACACTCGTTCAAAATGCGCGCGCTTTGCAGCACCGCCTGGGCAAAGGCCGCATCCATGCCGCGCACGCCGCCCTCGCACAGCGGACACACGGCAAACGCGCGAGGATCCATGCGCACGCTCAGCCGTTCGCGCCCATCGCGCACGCTCAGCACGGGCGTTAGCGGAAACATCCGGCAGGCCAGCGGCCGCAGCGCGCGGTCGCACACGCCGCCGCAGGTAAGCAGCAGCATGCCGGGCAGCACGCCGTCATCCTGCCGCAGGGAAAAGCCCGCGGGCAGCGGCTGATACAGCGCTTCCTCTCCCGGAAACAGCAGCATGCCGCCCTGGCCGTCCTCATCAGGCGCGCAGCAGGCCGCGCCGCACACGCCGCCGCAATCGCGGCGCAGGGGCGTAAGCGTTAACAGCAGCTCCCGCGCGCGCATCACCGCCTCCAATGCCTGCATGCGCACACCTTCCCATCATGATGATACTGGCAGTATACCATAAACCGGCGAATATTGCAATGAAAGGGAAGAAAGCAGCGCGTTTCACCGCCGCAAAGCCCCAAAAAGCAGCCCGGCCGGCGTTTTCATCCGGCCAGGCAAATGGATTAAAAGGATATTATGGGTTATTCAACCTCCGGCGCATGGAAGCATGCGTCGGGCGGCGCGGTAAAGCGCATCCGCTCGCCCGTGGCGGGGTGCGTAAAGGACAGCGAATAGGCGTGCAGCATCAGCCGCGGGGCCTTGGGCAGACCCTTGGTGCCGTAGATGGGATCGCCCAGCACCGGATGATGGATGGAGGCCATGTGCACGCGAATCTGATGCGTGCGGCCCGTAATCAAATGCACATCCAGCAGCGCGCGGTCGGCGTCCTGCCGCACCACCTGCCATTCCGTGCGCGAGGGGCGGCCGTTCGGGTCGATGGCCATCTTTTTGCGGTCGGCATGGCTGCGGCCAATCGGCGCGTCGATCACGCCTGCACGCTCCTTCATCACCCCGGCCACCACGGCGAAATAATGCTTTTCCATCTGCCGCGCGCTCAATTGCGCCGACAGCGCCTGATGCGTCTCATCATCCTTGGCCACCAGCAAAAGGCCGCTGGTGTCCTTATCCAGCCGGTGCACGATGCCCGGCCGCAATTCGCCCCCGATGCCGCTAAGCTGATCCAGATGGTACAGCAGGGCGTTGACCAGTGTGCCATCCGGGTTGCCCGCCGCCGGATGCACCACCATGCCGCAGGGCTTGACCACCACGGCCAGGTGCGCATCCTGATAAAGGATTTTCAGCGGGATATCCTGCGCCTCGGCCTGGGCGGGGCGCGGCTCGGGCACCTCCATGCGCACCAGCGCGCCGGGCGCGGGCTTGGCGGAGGGCTTAGCCTCCGCGCGGCCGTCCACCGTTACCGCGCCGCCCTTAATCAGCTCCGCCGCACGGGAGCGCGACAGCGCCCCATCCTGGCTCAGCAGCACATCCAGACGCGAGCCGTCCGCCGTATATTCAAGCACGCTCATCGGGGGTATCTTCCTTTCCAAACAGCAAATAAACGCCCAGCAGCACCGCGCCGCACACCACCGCCGCGTCGGCGGGGTTAAACACAAACAGGCGCGCAAACAGCGGCTCCAGCATATCGATCACGTACCCGTAGGCCAGGCGGTCAAACAGGTTGCCCGCCGCGCCGCCCAATATCAATCCAAAGCCCGCCCAGGCATAGCCGGGCAGGCGCTTTTTGCGCAGATATACAAACAGCGCGATCATCACGCCCGCCGTCAGCACGGCCAGCAGATAGGGCTGCCCGCCCAGCATGCCAAAGGCCATGCCCGTGTTGCGCGTGCCGCGCACGCCCAATACGCCGGGAATCAGCACAAAATCCGCCGCCGCCCAGGCAAGCTTGGCCGCGCGGTCGATCAGCGCCGCCAGCGCGGCGATCCATAAGCTCTTTTTCATTGCAGCCTCATTTGCACCATTGTAACCACCCTGGCCAGGAAATCGCTGATCACGGGCAGATTGCGCTCGGCAAGATATTGCAGAATATACACCAGCGCCGTGCCCGCCACGGCAAAGCCCAGCAGGCTGCCCACACCGCGCAGCACGCCCAGCCAAAAGGCGTCGCGCAAGCGGCCCCGGCGGTCGCGCTGATTTTCCTCCACCCGGCCCAGCAGGGTTAGTATCGCTTGCAGCAGCATTTCCATATCATTCCGGCCCCTTATTACAGGATGCCCGCAAGCGCCGCTTTTATTATATGGAAAAACGGGAAAAATGTAAAGGCGAAGCCGCCGCCCATCGTTGACAGTGCGGGATAACTTCGCTACAATATCATGATGGGAGGATAGACGGCGTGCTGACATGCAAATTTGGCGGCTCCTCGCTGTCCTGCTCCGCAAGTTTTCAAAAGGCGGCGGCCATCTTAGCCGCCGATTCCCATCGCCGCTGCGTCGTGGTATCCGCCCCCGGCCGGCGCAATCCGCAGGATGAAAAGCTGACCGATCTGCTCTATGCCTGCCAAAGCGCCGCCGCGCAGGGGCGCGGGTTTTCCGCGCTGTTTGACCGTGTGGCCGGACGCTATCTGGAAATTGCCCAGGGGCTGGGGCTGCGCGATATTGGCCCGCTGCTGGACGAAGCGCGCGCCGCCCTGCGCCATGCCTCGCCCGCCCGCGCGGCCAGCCTGGGCGAGCGCCTGTGCGCGCAGCTGATGGCGCGATATCTGAATTGGCCCTTTGTGGACGCGGCGGAGGTGGTTCGCTTTGGCCCCGGCGGCGCGCTGGATGCGTCCGCCACGCAGGCGCTGCTGGCCGGCCGTCTGCGCAGCCTGCCCTGCGCCGTGCTGCCCGGCTTTTACGGGGCCGCGGCCAACGGCGAAATCTTCACCTTTTCCCGCGGCGGCGGGGATATCACCGGCGCGCTGGCCGCACAGGCCGTCAACGCCGAGGTCTACGAAAACTGGACTGACGTGCCCGGCGTGCTGCGCGCCGATCCCAGGATCATTCCCGAAGCCGCGCCCGTCCCCTTTCTAACCTATCGGGAGCTCAAGCTCCTCTCGCGCCTGGGCGCAGGGGTGGTGCACGCGCAGGCCATCGCGCCCGCGCACCGGGCGGGCATCCCCACCCACGTGCGCAGCACCTTTGCCCCGGACGCGCCGGGCACGGTAATTGCCGATACCCTGCCTGCGGGGCAGGCGCGCGGCTATCTGATCGCCGGGCGCGGCGACCTGCGGCTGATTACCTGCCGCCTGCCGCTGGAGGCAGACGCGCCCCGTCACATGCCCGATCTCCTGCCTGCGCCGCTAACCGCCGTCCTATCGCCCGGCGAAATCCGCATGGCCGTGCCTGCCGACGCCTTTCTGCCCACCCTGCCGCACGCAGCCAGCACGGCTCCCTGCGCGGCGCTGGGGGTGATCGGCCCGGACAGCCCAGGGCTGGCCGCGCGGGTATTGGATATCCTGTTCAGCCTGGGCGCGCAGCCCGCCATGCTTTGCCGGGAGGAAAGCGCGCTTTTATTGATTTTGCCGCCCGACAGCTGGCAAAGGGCGGCCCGCGCGCTGTACGACGCGCTGATTCGCAGCTAAGCTGTCCATGAAAGGATTTGTACATGAGAACGCTGACCATCCGCACCCAACGTCCCTATAACGCGCTGATCGCGCCGGGGCTGCTTGACCGCGCCGGGCAGGAGATTGCCTGCGTGCTGTCCCCCTGCCGCGCCGTGCTGGTAACGGACGATACGGTGGACGCGCTTTACGGCGATAAGGTGCTGGAAAGCCTGCATCGCGCGGGCTTTGACGCGGCCAAATTCACCTTTCCCCATGGCGAGGAAAGCAAAAACATGCAAACCTACCAGCAGCTGCTGGATTTTCTGTGCGCGTGCGATTTGACGCGCAAGGACATCCTGATCGCCCTGGGCGGGGGCGTGACGGGCGATCTGTGCGGCTTTGCCGCCGCCACCTATCTGCGCGGCGTGCGCTATGCGCAGCTTCCCACCACCCTGCTTGCCATGGTGGACAGCAGCGTGGGCGGCAAGACGGCCGTCGATCTGCCCGGCCGCAAAAACGCCTGCGGCGCCTTCTGGCAGCCGTCGCTGGTGCTGTGCGATACGGCGGCGCTGGACACCCTGCCCGAGCGGGAAATCTCCAACGGCCTGGCCGAGTGCATCAAGCACGCGGTGATCGCCGATGCGGAAATGCTGCCCCTGACCCGTCTGCCTGTGGCGGATTACGTCGAGCTGGCAGCGCGCAACATCGCCGTCAAGGAGCGCTTTGTATCCCAGGATGAACGCGATACGACCCAGCGGCAGTTTTTGAATTTCGGCCATACGGCGGGGCACGCCATCGAGGCGCTGAGCGGCTACCAGCTTCGCCACGGCGAGTGCGTGGCCATCGGCATGGTGCTGGCGGCGCGCATCGCGCAGGGGCTGGGCGTCTGCGCGCCCGATGTGCCCGCGGCCATCATTCAGGCGCTGAAAGCCGCCAGACTGCCCATCCGTTGCCCTTACGGGCCGGATGCGCTGTGCGATTTTGTAATGCACGATAAAAAGCGGCGCGGGGATGAAATCACCTGGGTGCTGCCCGAAAGGCTGGGGCAGTGCCGGCTTGTACCGCTGCCGGTTGACCGCCTGCCCGCGCTGCTGCGCATGGGGCTGACAGCATGATCGCGCGGCTTTTTCCCGCCTCGCTGCGGGGCGAGGTGACAGCGCCACCCTCCAAGAGCGACGCGCAGCGGCTGCTGATTGCCGCCTGGCTGGCCGGGGATATCGACCGCGTGCAGCTAAACGGCGCTCAAAGCGCCGATATCGCCGCCTGCGTGCGCTGCCTGCACGCGCTCGGCACTCCTGAGCCCTGCCTGGACTGCGGGGATTCGGGCGCGGTGCTGCGCTTTTTAACGCCCGTGGCCGCCGCGCTGGGCGGGGCGCGCATGACGGGCAGCCATCAGCTGGCCGCCCGCCCCATGGGCGCGCTGCTGCATGCCCTGGCGGAAAACGGCTGCCGGATATCGGGCGATTGCCTGCCCTTCAGCCTGTCGGGCGCGCTGCACGGCGGCGTTTATACGCTGCCGGGCGATATCTCCTCGCAGTTCATCAGCGGCCTGCTCTTTGCCCTGCCGCTGCTTGGGCAGGATAGCCAGATCCATCTGACCTCCCCCCTGCGCAGCGCAGGCTATGTGGATTTGACGCGCGATGTGCTGCGGCGCTTTGGTGTGCGCAGTATGCGGACGGAGGACGGCTTTTCCGTGCCCGGCGGGCAGACGTACCGCCTGCCTGCGCACGAGCTTGCGCCCGAGGGCGATTGGAGCGGCGCGGCCGTATGGCTGGCCGTCAACGCCCTGGGCGGGCGCATCGCCCTGCGCGGATTGAAGGACGACAGCCTGCAATCTGACCGCCGCATGGCGCAGCTTGCCTGCGCGCTGCCCGGCACGGTGGATATCGCCGATATCCCCGACCTGCTGCCGCTGCTGTCTGTGCTGGCGGCATTCAAGCCTGCCGGCACGCGCTTTACGCACGCCGGGCGGCTGCGCTACAAGGAAAGCGACCGGCTGAACGGCTGCGCGCGGCTGATCTGCGATCTGGGCGGCCTGGCTCAGGCTGAGGAGGATGCGCTGCTGGTGCAGCCCCGGCCGTTAACGGGCGGCGAAACTGACGCGCACGGCGATCATCGCATGGCCATGGCGGCGGCGGCCGCTGCCTGCGCCTGTCCGCAGGGTGTGCTGCTGCGCGGAGCCGAATGCGTGGATAAATCCTATCCCGCCTTCTGGGCGGATTACAAACGATTGGGAGGGCAAATGCATGTCCTGTGAATTTGGAAGCCGCGTGCGGGTAACGCTGTTTGGCCAGTCGCACGGCGAGGCCGTGGGCGCGGTGCTCGACGGGCTGCCCGCGGGCGAGAAAATTGACCTGAGCCAGGCGCAGGCCTTTCTGCGCCGCCGCGCGCCCGGTCAGGCGCACGCCACCGCGCGGGTGGAAAGCGATATCCCGCATGTGCTCAGCGGCCTGACGGACGGCCATACCTGCGGCGCGCCGCTGTGCGCGATGATAGAGAACCATGGCGCGAACAGCCGCGATTACGACGCGCTGCGCGATATCCCCCGCCCCATGCATGCCGATTATCCCGCCCGCGTCAAGTTCCACGGGCAGGCTGATCTGCGCGGCGGCGGCATGTATTCCGCCCGGCTGACGGCGGCGCTGTGCTTTGCCGGGGCCGTGTGCCTGCAAATTCTTGCCCGGCGCGGCGTTCGCCTGGGCGCGCATCTATTGCGCGTGGGAGAGGAAGAGGACGCGTCCTTTGACCCGCTGATGACCGACCCCGACGTCTTTAACCTGCTGGCTGCGCGCAGCCCGGCAGTGCTGGATGAACAGGCTGGGGCGCGCATGCTGTCCGCCATCGACGCGGCGCGCGCGGCGGGAGACAGCCTGGGCGGCGCGGTGGAGCTGTGCGCGCTGGGGCTGCCTGCCGGGCTGGGTGAGCCGCCCTTCGGCGGGGTGGAAAACCGCCTGTCGCAGGCGCTGTACGCCATCCCCGCCGTCAAGTGCGTGGAGTTCGGCGCGGGCGCGGCGGTATCGCGCCTGCGCGGCAGCGCGCATAACGACGCCTTTTATTATGACGAAGCGGGCCGCGTACGCACCCGTACCAACCGCCACGGCGGCGTGCTGGGCGGGATGACCACGGGCATGCCGCTGCTGCTGACCTGCCACATCAAGCCCACGCCCTCCATCGCCCTGCCGCAGGAGAGCGTCAACCTGCAAACGCGCGAGAGCGCGCGGCTGTGCGTGCCTGGGCGGCACGATCCCTGCGCCGCGCTGCGCGCCGTGCCCTGCGTGGAAGCCGCCGCAGCCATCGCGCTGCTGGATCTGTATCAGGAGGGCTTGATCGATGGCATTGGATGAGCTGCGCGCGGAGATTGACCGCGCGGATCAGGAATTGAGCGCCGCGTTTGTCCGCCGGATGAAAATCGCCGCGCAGATTGCCGCCTATAAGCGCGAAAACGGCCTGCCTGTGCTGGATCAGCGCCGTGAGGATGCGGTGGCCGCGCGCATGGCGGCAGGGTGCGACGCGCGCATGGCCCCCTACATGGAGCGGCTGTACCGCACGCTGTTTGCCCTGAGCCGGGAGTATCAGCAATCCCTGCTTGCCAGGACGGGGCTGATCGGCCACCCACTGGGGCATAGCTGCTCGCCGCAGCTGCACGGCCTGTACGGCGATACGGGCTACCAGCTGTGGGATATCACGCCCGATGAATTGCCATATTTTATGCAAAGGCGGGATTTCGCCCTGGCCAATGTGACCATTCCCTACAAGCAGGCGGTGCTGCCCGATTGCGATACGCTGTCGGATACCGCGCGGCGCATTGGCAGCGTGAATACGCTGATCTGCCGCGATGGCCGCGTGCATGGCGATAATACTGACGCCTATGGCTTTGCCGCCCTGGCACGGCGCACGGGCGTGGATTTTTCGCAGGGCAAAACGCTGATTCTGGGCAGCGGCGGCACATCGCGCACGGCGCGCTATGTGGTGGAAAGCGCGGGCGGCGAGGCGGTGATCATCTCCCGCACGGGCGAAAACAACTATCAAAATTTAAGCAGGCACGCCGACGCGCGCTGGATCGTCAACGCCACGCCGGTCGGCATGTATCCAAATGTGGATGGCTGTTTGCTCAATCTTTCGGATTTTCCCGCCCTGTCCGGCGTGCTGGATGTGGTGTACAATCCCCTGCGCACGCCGCTGATCCAGCAGGCGCAGGCATTAAAAATACCCGCCATGGGCGGGCTGTATATGCTCTGCGCGCAGGCTACGCAAGCGCGCGAGCTGCTGACCGGCACGCTGCCCGATGCGGACGCAGCCTATCAGGCGCTGCTTCGGCAGCGGTTGGGCATTGCGCTGATCGGCATGCCGGGGGCGGGCAAGAGCACGCTGGCGCGCAGGCTGGCGCAGCTTTTGCCGCTGGAACTGCACGATACGGACGATGAAATCGCCCAAAGCGCGGGGCAAACCATCCCAGAGCTGTTTAAAGCCCAGGGTGAAGCCGCCTTCCGCGCGCTGGAAGCGCAGGCTGTAGCGCAGGCAGGCAGCCAGGGCGGGCGCGTAATCGCCGCGGGTGGCGGAGCCGCGCTGCGGGAGGACAACCGCCGCCACCTCAGGCAGAACTGCCTGGTGGTGTGGGTGCAGCGCGATCTGCAGTCGCTGCCGCTGGACGGGCGACCCATCTCCCAAAGCTGCCCCAGCCTGCAGGCGCTATACGATCAGCGCGCGCCGCTGTATGCCGCCTGCGCCGATATCACCGTATCCAACAATGGCAGTATTGAAGACTGTGCGCGCGAAATCGCCGCACGCTGGCAGGCGGCCGTTACAGCCGCCCCGCCTGCCGCATCTGCGCCTTGACCTCCACCACAATGTCCGCCTCGCGGTAGCGGTCATGCCAGCCATAGGCGTTCCACTCATACAGGGTGGCAAAGCGCCGCGCGGCCACGCTGCCAAAGCCCAGCGCGTCGCAATCCACGCTTTGCAGCTTGTGCATCAGGCCGCTGATTTCGGCCTCTAAAAAGGCCGTCACGCCGGCTTCCGGCTCGCCGCTGAAAATGGAATACTCAATGATCACAGGCAGCTCCAGCGTCAATACGCTGCGGCTGTCCTTTTCTTCAATGCGCAGGCGATGCGGCTTTTTCCACTTGGCGTTGTAATAACGATCGCCAAAGGCAAAGAACAGCGATTGCGGTTCACCGATAATCAGGTGATACAGCTGCACCTCGTACCCCGTCAGGATGGTATAATCCCCGTTCGGGCCGATGGCCACGCCGCCCACATACTCCGCCGTGGACGCGCCCTGGCGGGGCAGATCGCCGCCTTCCACATCCAGCGGCTGGCCGGGCTGCGGCGCGTCCAGGTTATCATATACGTTCAACGACGCATAAGTAATCAGCGGCGCGCGCCACGAGCCGCTCAGATCGCGCAGCACGGCGGCCAGTGTGGTGGAGGGAATATATCCCTGCTGATCGTAGTTTTCCAGCGTCGCATCCAGATATTTACTCAGCCGCTTGCCGATTTGCGGCTGCTGCTGCTGCAAAAACGTGCGCGCGTCGTCCCGGCACAGCACCAGCACAGCCTGGGAGCGGATGTTTTGCAGCTGCCCAACCTGGGAGAGTATATCCTGCAGGCGGACGGTTTGCAGGGAATCCAGGCTGATCACCACCTCGCGCAGCTGGCTGAAGCGCAGCGCGCGCGGGGTGGAGCCGTTCAGCGCGGCCAGGGCGTGCGGCCAATCCACGCCGGCGGCGCTCAGCGTCAGGTATTCCTGCCCGCCGCCATCATCCTGCCCCGCGGCGGATTTGCCCGTGTAATCGGGCGCCTTGATGGTGACAACCACGCCGTTCTCGGTCACATCCACGCCCATGGAGATGATCATCAGGCTTAAATCCAGCCCGTCCGAGCAGCCGCACAGCAGCGGCAGCAGCGCGCACAAAAGCGCGCAAAGCGCCCGTTTCACGCGGCTTTCCCCTCCTTTTTGCGTGCAAAAGCGTTAAAGATCAATATCATCCCCACCAGCAGCACGGCGATGGGATAGCGCAGCGGCAGGACGGCCATCAACGCCTTCTCGGCGATGTCCGCGCCGATGAGCGCCAGCGGCACGCACAAAAGCGCAAAGGGCAGCAGCGGCACGCGCAGCTTTGCCGCGCGCTTGACGCACGCGCACAGGAAGCTGCCCGAGCCCGCAAAGGCCACCAGGAACAGCAGCAGCTCGGTAATCAGCATCAGCGACCAGGCCAGGGTGCTGGGGCTGATGTTCATCAGCATTTGCAGCCGCAGGACAAAGCCCCAGCGCTCGCTCAGCGATGTGGCGGGCAGCACATAGGCGCAGCACAGCAGCAGCAGCGCGATCATGAATACCGCCACCAGCTGCGGCAGCCAGGTGCGCGCCCGGCGCGCCGCCTGACGCGGCTCGGCATGCGAAAGCAGCGGCAGCACCGCCGCCGTCCAGCAGCCCCCGCCGCCCAGCGCCGCGCAGCGCAGGGTGTGCCGCACGCCGTAGCCTGCCCAGGGAAACAGATACCCCGTCTCGCCCTGCGGCATCACTGTGGCGGCGCAGAACACAAACGACCCGATAAAGAACCACCGCAGGAACCGCGCCGTGCGCGAGGCCGCGTCGGGCGCTTTATAGGGCGTGCCGACGCCCACCGCGATGGCGGCGATCATGGCCAGCCAGAAGCGCGGCGTGCCCGGCAGGATAAACGTGCAGGTCAGCTCAATCATCGCCAGCAGATCTACCGCCATATCGCTGAGAAACAGCACCGCCAGCACGCCCGCAATCACCCGGTAAGGCGCGCGCTCAAAGGCGTTTTGCGGCATGCCGCGCGCAGCCAGCATGCCAAAGCCCCACAGCAGCAGCGCGGGGACGATCAGCAGCAGCACGCCCCACCAGGCGCTGGTGGCTGCGACGGGCAGCATATACAGCGCCGAAAAGGCCAATAGCTGCGAAAACACCGTCATGCCCAGCATGATGGCCCCTTCGCGCATATGGTCTGCGCGGCGGCTCAGGTCGGATTGCTTTTCATCGTGCACCGGCGTTGCAGTTTGAAACAGCTTATTCATCCTTTTTCTCCCAGGCGCGCATCCGCCCGCGGCTTCGCAGCATGGCGGCCGGATTGCTCAGATATCCCCGCAGCCGCTGCCGCCACACAGGCATGCGCAGCGCCAGATCAGGATTGCGCGCGCGGCGCGGGGCAAAGGGCGCACACAGGGGTGCGCCCAGGCTGGTTTGGGCAAAGATGTGCAGCATCAGGATCAGCAGGCACAGCACCAGGCCAAAGTACCCCGCCAGCCCCGCCGCCACCACCAGCGCCAATTGCGCAATGCGCAGGGCGATGGACGAGGTATAATCGGGCATCACAAAGCTGCCCAGGCCGCTGAGCGCCACCAGCACAATCAGCAGCGGGCTGACCAGATCGGCCTCCGCCGCAGCCTGCCCCAGGATCAGCGCGCTGACCACGCCCAGGCTGCCGCCCATCATGGAGGGTACGCGCGTGCAGGCCTCGTTGATCAGGCTGAAGATAATCAGCATGCCGATGGTGGCCGGGAACACGCCGATGGGCACCTGCGATTGCGCCTCCTGCACGCTGGTCAGCAGCGGCAGGGGCATGCCCTCGGTGTGAAAGTTGGTCAGCGCCACAAACATGGGCGGCACCAGCAGCGCCAGCAATAGACCCAGCATGCGCAGCAGGCGCAAAAACGCCCCGTACTGCCAGCGCAGCGAGGAATCGTCCGGCGCGTGAAAGAGCTCGGCCATGTTCATGGGCATGGACAGCATCTGCGGGGCGTTTTCAAGCCCCAGCAGGATCTGCCCGCTCAGCAGAAAGCTGACCGCGCGGTCAGGGCGCTCGGTGGTGACAATCTGCGGAAGCAGCGAATAAGGGCTGTCCTCCAACAGCTGCTCCAGCATGCCCAGAGAGGATACATAGTCCACATTGCAGCCGTCCAGGCGGCGCTTGATCTCATCGATATTCTCCTTGCGCGCCACGCCGTCCAGATACAGGATGCACACGCGTGCAGGCACGCGCGAACCCACGCTTGCCGCCTCGCTGACCAGCGCGGGCGTGCGCATCATGCGCCGCAGCAGCACCACGTTATCGCGCAGCGATTCCGAAAACGCCTCCTGCGGCCCCTGCACCACCAGCTCACCCGTGGTGCGCTGCACGCCGCGCTTGGCAAAGCCCTTGGCGTCCAACGCGATGGCTCCGTCAATCTCCTCGCACAGCAGCAGCGCGTCGCCGTTCATCAGGCTGCCAATGGCCGTGGGCAGGCGCGTGGTGGGCGTGGCGCTGGCAATGGATAGGATCCCGCCCAGCAGCGTATCCTGGCTCCATTCCATATCCCGCGCCTGCTGACAGGGCGCGATCACCCCGCGTAGCAGCTTGTTATCGTCCGCCATGCCGTCGATGTAAAACAGCGCCGCGCGCCGTCCCAGCACGCAGAAGCGGCGCAGCACCGCATCCTCGCACACCGGCCGGCGCAGGGTATCGGATATCAGCTGTACCTTTTCATCAAAATCGCCCGTCAGCGCGGCGTTGCTTGCATATTCCAATGGCATGGCGCACCCTCCATATGATTGTGGCTATCCAAAGTATGGGCGTGCCGCGCCTTTACTATGCGCGGGAAACGTGCTATCATAAATCAAATGGAGGATTTGCCGCTGATGCGGAGAAGGCGGCGAGGCGCAGGGAGAAGAATGAGGGGGATGCATCGACTTATGTATGCTGGAAAATGCAGCCAACCAAAAGCCTTCTCCTTGATGAGAAGGTGGGCGGCTTTAGCCGCTCGGATGAGGTGTAGCCGCCGCAGCGACGTTATTTATATAGTTTTGATAACGGCCATTTCATGGCCTACACCTCATCAGTCAGCATTCGCTGACAGCTTCTCCTCAAGGAGAAGCCTCAGGCTGTCGAAAAACCTTTTTCGACAGCCT